>JACYYJ010035964.1_pt1 | contig 56021 bp, 39 predicted proteins | sample 8236861 | NCBI WGS metagenome assembly JACYYJ01 (sample SAMN14103086, study PRJNA606662) | landfill metagenome | isolation source: landfill solid waste | place: India:New Delhi, Okhla landfill site | collected 2017-11-05
CGAATTCACCACTTCATCTCCTTATTTATTGAAGCTCTTCTTCAGAGTAATAACCACTATCAATGACTACTTCCTGGTAATTGTCTATATCCACGGATACTGGTTCTACTAGATAGGTTGGAACCACTTTTACTCCATTATCATATGTTTCAGTATCATTCACTTCTGCTTCTTCACCATTCAGAATAGATTCTGTCATATTGACTGCGACAGCTGCTAGATCCCGAGTATCCTTAAAAACGGTTTGGGTTTGTTCACCCGCAATAATAGATTTGATGGAAGCAAGTTCAGCATCTTGTCCTGATATAACTGGTAATGATAGATCACCAGATCCATAGCCTACACCTTTTAAGGCTTGAATGACACCTCGACTAATACCATCATATGGTGAGAGCACGGCATCCACTGTTTCTCCACCAGAATAAGAGCTGCTTAGAATATTTTCCATTCGTGATTTTGCTGTATTTCCATCCCAACGCATGGTTGCTGCTTGCTCAAAGTCTGTTTGACCACTTTGAACAACCAATTTACCTTCATCGATATATGGCTGAAGGACACTCATCGCACCATCCCAGAAGAAATAGGCATTGTTATCATCTGGTGATCCGCCAAATAATTCAATATTAAAAGGACCTGCTTCTTCTTTTAAATTCAACGCTTCTTCTATATAGGATGCTTGTAACACCCCTACTTGAAAATTATCAAAGGTAGCATAATAGCTCACATGCTCTGATTCCATAATTAAACGGTCATAAGCTATTACTTCTATTCCTTGATCATTTGCCTTTTGCAATACATTGGTAAGAGCAGTACCATCAATGGATGCGACTACTAAAACCTTTGCACCTTTTACAATCATGTTTTCTATTTGCTCGATTTGTTTATCTACATCATCTTCTGCATATTGAAGGTCTGTTTCATATCCAAGTGCCTCTAATTGCTCGACCATATTGTTTCCATCATCTACCCATCGTTGGGATGATTTCGTTGGCATCGCAACTCCAATTAAACCTGATTCGGATGACTCACCATCCTCTCCAGAACCACTGGACTTCTCTCCTCCACCACATGCCGCTAGAACTAATAGAAGACTAAATAAAATTGCAAGAAAACCTAATTTTTTTCTCTTCATCATTGAAACCCCTTTCAATATTAGAATGGATTATCGTTACAATCGTTAATATACCAATAATTAAAAGGAAAGGCTTTACACTTATTTAAACAGTTTTTATAAAATTTTAAACAAGTTCCTCAAAACTTTATTGAACTCCATTCTGATCATATGGCATGATTTATTTAGTTAAAATTTACCATTTTAAACAAACAAAAACTCAAGGGAATCTGTTAGGCGACATACGAAGGAAACAGGGGAGCAATAATACATTGAGAATTATTAATAAAGGAAGAGAGGAATAATACCATGGCTCAGCTTTTAAAAGCATTTTCAACTGGCCTAAGTGTTCTATTTTTATATGTACTAACTGTTTTCATTGCACCATTTGTATATAATAGAAATAGAGGAAACTACCTTCTCTACGGAAGCAACCGGGTTTGGGTGTATTTTAGCCTTTCTCCTTGGGCTTTTGATATATTACTTGATGAAGCTTCTTTTAGGATTTAGGAGGGGCCAAGAGGCTAGATGAAACGAATGATAGGATCTACTCACGAATACATTATAGTTTTTATTCATGAGTAGACCCTACTGCTGATTGTACGATCACGTTTGCTATGACTTGATCATTTTATATTGTTTTGGAGAAACACCTTCCTTCTTCTTAAAGGCAGTACTGAAATAATGCTGAGAATCAAATCCTACTTTTTCGGCGATGTCTCGGATGTTTAAATCGGAGTCCTTCAGAAGCTCCTTTGCTCTACGTATTCGCATATTTGCAACAATCTGAACATATGATTGCCCGAGCTCTTGTTTGATCATCTTGCTTAAATAAACCGTGGAAACATGGAGGTTTTCGGCAACCAATTCTAGTGTTAAATCAGACCTACAGTAATTTCGGCGCATAATCGTTAACGCTTGTTTAACAATAGGGGAGAGGTGAATGTAGTTATTAATCTCGTTTTTGCACCTTTCATAGGCGACGATTAAATGCTGATAGTCACCATCCTCCACCCGCACCATCCCAGTATAGACCGTTTGGTTCAAGTATAGTTTGACTGCTTCCTCTATTGGAACAGCTATCTCCTTTGTCACATCCTCCCACACAAAGATCTGTAACCATTGAGATGAATCATGGATGATAACATTGACGGTGTCTGCTAAAATTTCTTCTGCTATGTTTTCAATAGCAGACAAATAGATCTTTCGGTCTTGGTTGGAAAGTAGATCATAATTTACTTGATCATTCGACCATTTAAGTAATACTAGCTGCTTTGGGACTGCTGTTGGTAATTGCAGAAACTCTAGCTGTGATTGTATTTCATTTGGTTGGAGACGATTGTGTATCCAATCAAAAAAGAATCGTTCCTTGAGCTGCGAATGGTTTTTCTTTATTTGCTTGGAGGCTTGCTCTAAATAAGCTTCTTGCTTTTCTCTCCTTTCTAAATCATTTTTAACTCCTTGTAATATATGGATCAAGTTATCAGGGTTTACTGGTTTAAGAATATAATCCTCTACCTGTAAACGAATGGCTTCTTGCGCATACTGAAAATCATCATACCCAGAAATAACAATCATTCGACAATCTATTTCTGCTTTAATTTTTTTCATTGCCTCAATACCATTTAAAATTGGCATATTCAAATCAATTAACAAAATATCTATCCTATCGGCTAAGGCGATCTCAACCGCTTCTTCTCCATCCTCTGCTTCTCCTACGACCTCCATATCAAATTTAGCCCAGTCTACTGCTGTGCGAATACCATCTCGTATAATAAATTCATCATCGGCAATCAATACTTTCCATTTTGTCATGATGATTTCCCCTTTTCTGAATATTGCTCTCTAATAACAGGTAACAGAATCTCTACCCTTGTCCCTTTGGCTTTTTCGCTATCGATCGATAGCCCATACTTCTCTCCATACGTTAATTGTATTCTTGCTTGTACATTTAATATGCCGTAACCCTTTTTCTTATGACCATCCTCTACCTTTTCTGTCCTTTGCATAGCTTCTGCTAACGCCTGCTTCATATCATGAAGCTGTTCTATTGTCATCCCTGCACCATTATCTTCAATAATAATCAGAAGATCATCTCTCGCAATGCTAGCATTTATTAGGACAGTACCAGGACCTCTTCGTTCCTTTATTCCATGATAAATCGCATTTTCCACAATCGGCTGTAGGATAAATTTCAATGTATAAAAGGACCGAACTTGTGGGTCTATATTCATTTGATAATTTAGTTTGTCTCTATAACGTGTTTTTTGTATTTTTAAGTAGCTCTCAATATGCTCCATCTCTGCTGATACGGTAATAATATCGCGTCCTTTGCTTAGACCAATTCGAAATAACTTGGCTAAGGACTCGACCACTTCTGCAACATCTATTACATTTTGTTTACGTGCCATCCATTGAATGGTGTCCAATGTATTGTATAGAAAATGTGGATTAATATTTGCCTGCAAACTACGAAATTCCGCATCACGCTTTTGTCTTTCCTGTCTCTCTGTAACACGCATGAGCTCCAGCACTTTTTGAAGCATTGTATTAAAGCTCCTGCCGAGCAGCCCGATTTCGTCCTCCCTTTTTTCCTTGTAGCGAACGTGTAAATCTCCGCTTTCTGCCCTGCGCATAAATTTCATCAGATCAACGATTGGCTTTGAGATAGAACGTGATAAATAATAGCTTACTGGAATGCCGAAAAGCATAATGATAAAAATAAAGACAATCAAATAAAATCGGATTTCCCTTAATTCAAACAATGTTTCCTCTGCAGGAAAAACACCAACAGTTGTCCAGTCTGCAAAAGGGGAACGCTGATAAATAAATTGAATTTTTTCCTTGTTTATCGTCTTGGAAAAATTTCCAGAAGCTTGCCGATGAATCCAATCTAATGGTATATCTTTAACAATAGGCTGGTTCGGTAAATAAATATTCTTCCCTTTATTATCAACTACCATCAGATAACCGCTTTTACCAAGCTGAATATCTCGTGCTGTCTCGGCAATGACACGTAATTTTAGATCAATAAGAATAACTCCTTTTACCTCTTTTGTAAAAGGATCCATCACCGCACGAACTACAGATACAACATCCTCATTTTTATAATCCACAATCGAAATAAGCCTTCTTCCATCCGGTCTACCGATGATATGGAAAATACCATCACTTTCTACCGCCTCTTGATACCAAAAGCTTTGGGTTAAATCGATAACCGAAGGAGCATACAGCTCATTACTAATATACTCGCCATCTTTGTTTACTACCATGATGCCTGCAACCTCTGAAGTGATAGTCGTAAAGCTACGAAGATAACGTTGAAGCTCATACTTATTCTCTGCACCATCTGGTGAATCGAAAAACTGTTGAATCTCGTTATCGGAGGCAATCATATAGGTAATGCTTTGCATGTTATTAATGTAGAATTCAAACGTTTGGTTAACCTTGCTAATTAGTTGCATCGTGTTGTCATTCGCCTGTTCTTCTAGAACCCTTTCAACTGTCCAGCTTACGAGTAACCCTAGACAAAGAATGGGTAAAATACCAACTAATAAAAAATGTGTGATTAACTTATATCGAATCGGTATATTGTTTATTTGTGTCCATTTTTTCAAAATTTCCTCACCCATTCTCTATCATTCATTTGGATAAAATGCTTCTACATTTTCCTGCGTAACAATCGTGATACCAGTATCTACATAACGCGGTAAGCTCCTACCTACCTCCATGTTCTCTGCCAAGCCATGCTGCAGATGGAATAAGTATTGCAAGGACCAATATCCCATCTTCCAGGTTCCCTGTGCCAGTGTAGCAGAAATAACCCCTTCATCCACCATATCTAATGTACCCTTGTCCGTATCAAAGCTGATAATGTGTATTTCCCCTTTTTTTTGCTGCTCCAATATCGATTGTCCAACGCCGACTCCTCCGTTTGCTTCTGAGGCAAAGACTCCTTTTAAATTAGGAAACTTTCCGATCATTTCATCCACTACTTCTTTGGAAGTCATTTGATCTCCTCTACCATCTTGAATGGAAACGATATTCATTTTTGGGTATTCCTTTGCAATAGTTTCTCGGAACCCTTTTGTTCGTTCTTTATGATTTAATTGTTTAGGATGTGTAACAATTCCAATTTCTCCTGCGCCATTTAATAATTCCGCCATTTTATGGGCTGCCGTCACTCCAGCATAATAATTATCAGTCCCTAAAAAGGAAAACACCTTACTCTCAGGTGCATTCGAATCAAATGCAACAATTGGAATCCCTGCCTCAACCGCTTTGTTTATTACATCATTTAATGCATCAGGATCCATTGCCGAAACAGCAATACCAGCAGGCTTTTTCGCAATAACTTGTTCTAAAACGGTTATTTGTTCATTCACATCATATTGTGTGGCACCACGATATTCTACCGATACATTCAATGCCTCTGCCGCATCCTCAAATCCTTTCAATGCCCTTTTCCAGTAATCAATTCCTGATTGGAAGGTGACCATTACATAATTTTCATCAATTGTCCCTCGTAATTCATGCTCTGACCATTGATTATTGGAGGTGTTCTCTGATTGATACTGATAGACATAGACGACAAATACACCAATTAGAATGAGATAAACGAATAATAATTTCCTCAATATTGTAACCCCTTTCATAAAAATAGGGAGTTTTACCTATTTTCTAGTTCTCCTTTTATAGTATAAAGATTCCTATTATTATTACAACACCTTTTTGAAAACCTTTTCCATAGCGTGTGTTTCCTATAATGGAGGAAAACTTTTCAAGCTTAATGATGTGAGGAGGTTGTTTCTCTATAGTCCCAATACAATAGACATTCCAGCGTGCTTCTGACTCTTCTGACTTCTGTCTGTTCCATTTAATCCGATATCAGACATTTCCACGTGCGCCTAGCTTCGTTCTGTCCAATATATTCAAATATAGGACGGTTCAACGAGGATCTGCCTCGAATCAGTCCCATAAATGTTGAAATATTCTTTATCGACATTTGATTGTATTGGTTGATCATTAAAAATGCGTTCTTTTTAAAACAAGCTTCGCCATAATTCTTTCAACAAACTTTAAAAAAAGAGTACCCTCACATTGAGAGTACCCTTTTAAAATAAACTAATTTTTTAATATCTTTACACTAAAGCCATCCAGTGTTACTATCCCTGTAAGTTCTTGATCATTTAACAGATCCTGATACCTGTTATCTGCTAGATCAACACTTTTAGTTTGATTAGAAAAATTCATAAGAAAGATAAATTCCTTCTCTCCATCTGTACGAACCTGTGCACTTACACCCTTTGGTAAACTACCATCAAGTGCTTTTTTCAATCCTAATTGTTTCGCCAAATTACTATAGAAGGCTTGGTGGAAGGACGAATTATTTCTTGAAGCAATATAATACGCTTCACCTTCTCCAAATTGATTCACTGTCAATGCGGGCTTACCCGCATAAAAATCGTTCGTATATTGTGCAATTGCTTCTGCGCCTTCTAGTTGAATGAGGTCACAAAGTTCTTTTGCCTCAAACTCACCTTCCAATCCGAAGCGATTATTTCCGATTGTTTCCACCTTGTTCACTTCACTGTCATAGAGACTATCAATTTCCTCTGACCATATGCCTAGTGTTTTACGCAATGGACCTGGAAACCCGCCAAGGAAGCAGAGATCATTTTCATCTACAATTCCAGACCAATACGTCGTGACAAAGGTTCCACCATTTTGAACAAATTTCTCTATTTTCTCACCGACACCTTGCTTGACCATATAAAGCATTGGCGCTATAACAAGTTTATACTTTGACAAATCTCTGTCCATATCAATTACGTCTACCGCAATTCCTTGCTCCCAAAATGCTTGATAGTGCTCCCTAACCGTCTTTTCGTAATGAACACCACTATTTCTTGGGCCCTGTGAATCCTTTACTGCCCAACGATTTTCTGTGTCAAATATAATCGCTACTTCCGCATTCACCGTTGTTCCTACGATCTCATCAAGTCTGGATAAATTCCCTCCAAGCTCCGATACTTCTTGAAATACACGTGTATTTTCATGTCCAGCATGATCTACAACAGCTCCATGAAATTTTTCACTGGATCCTCTGCTTTTCCGCCATTGGAAATATTGAACAGAATCCGATCCGTGTGCGACAGCTTGTAAAGAAGAAAGGACATGCATTCCCGGTTTCTTCAATTTACTAATAGGCTGCCAGTTCGTTAAGCTTGGTGTACTCTCCATTAATAGGAATGGCTTTCCACCCTTCAGAGAGCGAAACATATCATGATTCATTGCTGTCCATGCTGCAAGATTCGATTCATCCTGCTCATCATGCCAGGTTGGATAAGAATCCCATGATACGATATCTAAATCATCCGCAAATTTCGCATAATTTAGTCCTTCAAATGCCTCCATAAAATTGGCGGTTGCAGGTAGATCTGGATTCGCCTTTTTCAATGGCTTGATTTCATGGCGATAAAAATCTAGCGTTTGATCTGTTACAAACCTTTTCCAATCTAAGTTCTGACCATGTACCATTGTTTCGCCATGAGGTGCTGGAGACTCTACCTGGGACCAGCTAGTATACGTATGACTCCAAAATGTTGTCCACCACGCATCATTGAGTGCATCTAAAGTTTGATATTTCTTTTTTAACCATTCTCTAAAGGCATCTTGGCAGTAAGAGCAATGACATTCTCCACCATATTCATTGGATATATGCCAACCGATTACAGCTGGATGATGTGCATATCTTTCTGCGAGCTTTGTGTTCATCATCGTAGTTTTCTCACGATATACTGGTGAAGTGAAGCAATGGTTATGGCGCATTCCATGGAGATTGCGGACACGATTAGCCCCTACCCTAAGCACTTCTGGGTATTTCTCTGACATCCAAGCAGGCCTTGCACCTGTCGGGGTTGCTAAAAAGGCATAGATCCCGTTTTCGTGAAAAGTATCTAATAATCGATCCATCCATTCAAAATTAAACTTGCCTTCCTCTGGTTCTAGCTTTGCCCAAGAGAAAATCCCCACAGACATCACATTACAATTAGCAAGCTTCATTAAACGAATATCTTCTTCTAAAACTTCTGGATACTTTTCCCATTGCTCTGGGTTATAATCAGCACCATGTAGCATTTTTGGTATTTTCTCACTCACTGGATTGAATTTCTTCATATGATCACCTTATTTCTCTGTATTTTTATCATAAAAGGCATCCAAGCCTATTAATTTATTTCCCTCGTAATCGAATAAGGTTAAGTGGGACCAATTGTTTTCATGTCCTACTGACCACTTCTCTTTACTAGGAATCCAACATGGCTCCCAATAGTAAAAACCTCTACCTAATTGTCCAGGAACGTTTTTTATCGTTTCGATTAATTTAGTTAGATAGGCTTTTTGGCCTTCTGGTGTAGCAGGATAGCCATCTACCAGATATTTTCGAATGTCCGGTTCATTATCTACTTGTGGCAAGTCAGCTGGCACCGTCCACGGATATGCGACCTCTACAACGATAATTTCCTTTTGATATCTATTGGCAACATCCTCTAAATTCGTAACGAAATCTTGATAAGGACCATGCCACCATGGATAATAGGAAAGTCCGATAACATCATACTCCATAGATGCATCTACCATCTTGTCAAAAAATTTACGAGTCCCCTCATTGTCTCCGCCTCGATCAATATGAATCATCGTTTCTACTTGTTTCTCATTTGTTGCTTCTTTGACCCCTTCAAGCCCCGCCCTAATTAAGGCAATAATTCCTGCCCATTCTTCTACTTCTACTCCGTTTTTTTCTTTATATATTTTCCCATCGTCCCAGAGCATACCATTTGTTATTTCATTTCCAATCTGCACCATGTCTGGTAAAGCCTTCGCAAGACTCAATTCATGCATCACATCATAGGTATACCTTTTCACTTCCTCTGTAAGTTGTGGAAAGGTTAAAGCTTGCCATGCCTTTGGCTTCGTTTGTTTACCTGGATCTGCCCAATAATCGGAATAATGGAAATCTAGTAGAAAATGCATGTTATATTCCTTTATCCGTTGCGCCATTTTTATCGTCCGCGCTATATTACAATATCCCCCTGAAGGTGTATGCCATAAGCGAAGGCGTACCGTATTCACACCAGATCGATGTAATAAATCTATCACATCAACGGAATGACCATTTTCGTAATAAACCCCACCTTCACTTTCTACCTCATCGACAAAGGATAGGTCTACACCCTTTAGAAATTCTTTATTTTTTTCTGTCATCATTTATTCCTCCAAGCTTTATTTAACCTTTTGTACCACCAGCAGTTAAGCCTGAAATCAGGAAGCGTTGTAGGAATAAGTAAACAATCGCAACTGGTACTGCTATTAAAATAGCCCCTGCTGAAAATCTAGTAAAATTGTTTGAAAATTGATCATTTATAAAATTAAATAACCCTAATGCTATCGTGTATTTTTCTGGGCTATTTAATATGATTGATGGCAAGATAAAATCAAACAATGGTGTCATAAAATTAAACAGTGCTACTACGGCCAGAATAGGCTTCGCAAGTGGTAGAATAATTCGAACAAAAACCGTAAAATGTCCTGCACCATCAATTCTAGCTGCCTCATCTAGTTCTCTTGGAATCGTATCTAAGTAACCTTTTACTAACCATGCATTAAACGGAATCTGTCCTCCAATATAAATTAAAATTAATCCCGTTAATGTATCCAATAATCCAATTAGATGTAAAAAGATATATAAGGCTACCATCGCCATCATGACCGGAAACATCTGTAATATTAAAAAAGTGTAGAGTCCTGATTTTTTCCCAACGAATTGATATCGTGAAAAGGAAAAAGCAACAAATGAAGTCATAATCACCGAAAATAGTGCCGCACATCCCGAAACAATCATGCTATTTTTATACCAAAGTAAATAATCACTATTTGGATCTGTAAATAACCATTTATAATGCTCGAGTGACCAATTCTCTGGAATGATGGAAGCAGAATACAGACTATTTCCTGGATTCAGAGACATCCCAAATGCCCAAACAAGGGGATAAATGATGATAACAGCCATCAAGCCAAAAATCGTATATATACCTGCTACTTCTAGTTTTGACTTTACCTTTGGATTCATTACATGTTCCCCTCCTCTTTAAATGAGCTTGTTCTTCTGAATTGGAAAATCGCAAAAATCGAAACGATCAAACCGATAATTAAGGAAATAGCTGCAGCCATACTATAGTCATTTGTTTCAAAGGTTAATTTATATACCCATGAAATAAGAATGTCCGTTCCTCCGGCATTCTGACCTTGCACTGCTGGTCCACCTTCATTAAATAAATAAATAATATTAAAGTTATTAAAATTCGTTGTATATTGAATAATTAATAGTGGTGCTGTTGCAAATAAAACATGTGGTAAGGTAATGTGACGGAATTTTTGCCAACGAGTTGCTCCATCCACCTCTGCTGCCTCATACCATTCAGAGGATATACTCTGAAGCACACCAGAAAATAATGCAAAAACAAAAGGATATCCCAACCATGTTTGAATAAGAATTAAAACAATTTTCGTATAGAAAGGATCTGTCAGCCAAGGTAAACCTTCGCCACCTATCAAAGGAATAATGATATCCTGGTTTATCGCTCCGAATTCATCGTTGAACATTGCTGCAAAAATTAAGATCGAGACAAATCCAGGAACGGCCCATGGCAAAATTAAAATAGTTCGTATCGTTTTCTTAAATTTAATTCGTTTGTCATTGACTAATACTGCAAGAATTAATCCAACAACGATTTGAAACGAAGTTGCCACTATCGTCCAGACAATTGTCCATGTAAATACACTTGCAAAGGTATTTTTCCAGATATCTACCGTACCTAGGTCTAAGAAATTGCTCAGCCCAACCCACTCCACGAGATTTCTTGGAGGAGAATTATACAAGTCATAATTTGTAAAGGCTAATGCAATGGCAAATAGTAACGGAAAAACAACCGTAAAAATTAATAGGATTAACCCCGGAGCTGTCATAATATAAGGAAAAGCTTTATCATATCCGTTTTTTACGGCCTGTGAAAATGTCGGGGGCTCCCAGCCATTGTTCAATTTGATTGCTTGCTTTCTAGCATCTAGTACGTTAAAAACATAAAAAGTAACCGCAAATGCTAGTAAAATCAATGCGACAATTCCATAGACTAATAAAAATATAGAATGGTCCACACCTGGTATCGTTCCTAATGTAATAATCCCCCATAAACCTAGCCATAGAAAATCAAAAGTCGCTACAATAAAGGCAATTTCCAATATAATAAAAGAAATTCCCTTTATATAACGCTTGTTATATATCTGGCCTAATCCTGCTAGGAGAATCGATAACACCATCGCAATGGTAGGATTAAGCTTTTTTTCTTTCATTTCAATACTAGCTTCATTACTAGGCATCAAATCCACCTCTTTCGTCTTACTAGCTTTAGAAAAATGGAGAGTGGAAAAGAATATCCTTTCCACTCATTTATCATTACTGTGATGCAGATGCGGCAATTTTGTCTTTAATGGATTGCACTGTTTCTGGAACAGCTTCCTCTACTTTTGCACCATTATTGATCAATTCGATTGCCGTATCCATATCCCATACTGGGGACATTTCAGGAATATTAGGCATTAGTGTACCGTGTGGAACTTGTTCTGTATAACCTGCATACATCGGATCGTTCACTGCATCCAAAATCTCTGGTCTTGGTGGTAATTCACCTGTTACATCAAAGTAAACTTGTGAATTTTCATCATTTGTCATAAACTTCGCAAGATCAGCTGCCCATTCTTGATTATCACTAAAGTAGGATACTAACCAAGACTTAACACCTACAAAGGAAGGAGCAACTTCTCCATTCATTTTCGGAAGTGGTGCAGTAGCTACATCTTCTCCTAATGCTTCCTTATAGATCGGCATATTCCAAGGACCACTGACAACCATCCCTACTTTTCCTTCTTTGAAAAGACCATCAAGTATGTCTACAGTCAATGTCTTAGGAAGTAACCCTGCATCAATAAACTCTTTATACTTGTTCAATCCTTCGATTGATCCTTCATTGTCTAAACCAATATCAGTTGGATCATATACACCATTTTCCTCACCGAACACATACCCTCCGTAAGCATTCATAAAGGAATAGAGATAATAAAATTCTGGTGAAATAAGAAATCCATATTGATCTTTACTTGCATCTGTTAGTTCTTTTGACATATTAAACACATCTTCAATCGTTTCTGGAGCTTCATCTATTAAACTTTTATTATAGAAAGTAAAATAGGTTTCGATTGCGACAGGAGCACCGTAGATATCGCCATCATAAGTAAAGGCATCCATGGCAACGTCTGTAAATTGACCCTTTTCTTCGTCAGTGTATTCTATCGGTACAGCAAGACCTTGGGCAACGATATCACCTAAAGAATCCTGTGGCTGGAAGAACAAATCTGGTCCATCTCCAGTTGGTCCGGCTAATGCTAATTCTTGAACCTGATCTGGTATGGCAACCCTTTTATATTCGATTTCAATACCTGTTTCTTCGGTATATTTTTCAAACATTTGCTTGGAAACATCTTCTGCAATATCTTCATCATTTATCCAAACAACTAGTTTTTCAGGCTTGTCTGATTCCCCTGATTCTTCCGAATTATTTTTACTTTCATCTGTTCCGTTTGCTTCCTCTGCCCCTTCTCGTTCTGGAGCACATGCTGCTAAAAGTAGTACAAATGACACAATTAATAATAAACCCCATAAAGTTTTGTTTTTGAACAACTTCATGACCTCCTTAATAAATTATTTTAATTATCTCTCTACAGCTTATTATAAAGCGATTTCACAATTAATTATATATTAAATTATTCTAACTTACTTTCAAAAAACAAACCTGCATCCTATTGATGCAGGTTTCGATACATACTAGGTGTAACTCCTTCTCTTTTCTTAAAGGTTGTGACAAAATGGCTAACCGCATTAAAGCCAACCTTTTTCGCAATTTCCTTTAGCGATAGCTCTGGATTGGTGATTAAAATTCTTTTTGCTTCCCTTATTCTTAATTGCACTAAGAAGGAATATGGACTTATGCCAAAAGTATCATGAAACATCGTATTTAGATGTTGTGAGCTTACCTTTGCTTTTTCCGAAATCTCCATTAAGCCAATATCTTGTGGGTAAACTTGTTCTAACCATTCTACGATATATCTAATTTTCTCAAACGACTGCAAGATCGATAGCTGATTATTCACTTTCCCAAATTTTTTAAGATGCATTAAAAATTGATACAAATCAGCTGAAGTTTCGTAGGCTAAATGATGTGGGGCATCATCATTGACAAGCTTCTTCAATATATTCTCAATATGAAGAGGAAATGATATATTATCAGTTTCTTCGTAAAAGGCAGAATAGTTCATATCAAGAGAATTAAGGATCGGATCAATCGCGGCACCTGTAAAAGTAATATAATAGGTTTCCCAAAGCTCCTCTGCATCATGGTCAGAGTAATACTTATGTGGCGTATATGGGGTTAACAATACTCCTTTTCCAACAGGTAGTGAGAAGGTTTGATTAGCCAATTCAATCATCCCTTCCCCTTTCACTGTTTGTAACCAATGATAGTAAGGATAGCCTTCTGGACGATCAAAGTCTAGCTCTTCAGGGTTATAGCCAATACTCTCGATATATAAAGGCAAAGGGTTCTCCGAAATAGAAAAGGTATATCGTAATTTCTCCGTCAATCGTAACAACTCTTTTCATTAAGATTTGTTCTAAACACTCACTATTATAGGACATTTTACTCATTAATGAAAGGAAGTTCTAACATTTCAGCACCTATTGATTAGTTATACATTCGGTTCAAAAAGTTCACTTAAAACGAGTCCAACCGCACCTAAGGAAGACCCATAATCCCCTAATGTAGAAATCGTAACAGGAGTGTTCTGCGCTTTTTCTGATATAGCCCTTTTTCTAATTGTTTCCGTTATTGGCGCTAAGAGGTGCTTACCAGCTTTGGAAACTCCACCACCGATAATAATCTTACTCGGGTTCGAGATATGGATAAGGTTCGTAAAGGCAATGCCGAGATAGACTCCTGTTTCATATAATAACTGCTTCGCTAAAACATCTTCCTGTTCCGCTGCTTCATAAACTTTTTTGGCAGTGACTATTTGGTGCTCCGCCAGTACACTTTTCTCTCCATGTTTCAATAATTCCATCGCTCTATCGGCTATTGCTGGACCTGAAGCTAGTGTTTGTAAGCAGCCCTTGTTACCACATGTACATCTCTTGCCATTAATATCAATCATCATATGACCAATCTCACCAGCTATACCATGCTCTCCATTGTAGACTTTCCCGTTAATCACCATACCAGCACCGATTCCACGACCAACATTTACTGCTACCATACTTTTGTATGATATTTGATTGTCATCAAACCATGCCTCTCCGAGGGCGAGTGATTTTGCATCATTTTCTACCTTTACTTCCATATCAAAGGTAGATTCTAGATGTTGTTTAATAGGAATGTTTCGTAGTTGTAAATTAGGGGCAAAAATAGCCAATCCTGCTTCAGAATCTACTACCCCGTGCATAGCTACTCCGATTCCGATAAACTTTAATTGAGAATTTTGTTCGATCAATTGCTGCACACCATGTGTGAGAAGCTCAAGAAATTTTGTTTCATTTATTGGATTTCCGATCTCTCTATCAATCTTATCTACTACATTTCCTGACAGGTCAGACAAAATAAATAAGATATTACTAGGCCCAGCATCAATCCCGATAATGTGAAAACCTGTTGTATTTAATACAAGCATGGTTGGTTTTCTCCCACCTTGGGATTCTCCTAGCTCACTCTCTTTAATCAATTCCTGATCCAAAAGCTCTTTCACGATTGTTCCAACAGTTGGTGGTGTGAGCTCCGTTTCTTTAGCAATTTGAGCCCGCGAGATAGAACCTGATGTCCGTATTTTGTTTAAAATGATTGCTTTATTTAAGGATTTCATCCATTGAAAACTGCCGCGCTGCATGCTTTTCCCCAACTTTCTTAAGATACTTCATTAAGTATAACATGGTTCCGCTATCGCTTCATCTCGTAAATGTTTATGAAGCATTTTCGTTGTTTCTACCTAGCTGCATTTCATACATCTTGAAGTATTCTCCCTCAGCTTCTAGGAGTGATTGGTGGTTCCCCGTCTCTATGATTTGCCCATGTTTCAATACAAAGATTTGATCAGCCTGTTGGATAGTGGATAATCGATGCGCAATAATTAAGGTCGTTCTCCCTTCTTTTAAAACTTCGAGAGCCTCTTGAATAAGCCCTTCTGTCTCTGTATCAATATTCGCGGTCGCCTCATCTAGGATCAAAATCGCTGGATCAAAGGCAAGCGCTCGTGCAAATGATAAGAGCTGTCGTTGACCTGTTGAGAATTCATTTCCTTTTTCTTTTACAGGTTCTTCATATTTTCGTGGAAGTTTTTCAATAAAACGATCAGCTCCTACTGCTTTTAATGCTTCTATTGCTGTCTCCTTACTAATAGAAGGATCATTCATCGTTATGTTAGATAGAACCGTACCAGTAAAAATAAATGGATCTTGTAATACAATGCCAATATGCTGTCTTACTTGTTGCTTGGCGTAGGTTGTCGTATCTTCCCCGTCAATAAGTATGCGTCCATTTGTTGGATCATAAAATCGGAAAAGCAGATTCATAATCGTACTTTTTCCAGATCCAGTGTGTCCTACAAATGCAGCCGTTTCCCCTGGCTTTATATTAAAGCTAATTTTCTTTAGTACATACTCCTCTTTTTTATACGCAAAAGAAACATTTTCAAATTGCACCTCACCTTGATAACGAGAGATTCGACGATCATTCATGTCCTCTGTTTTTTCATCGAGTAAATGGAATACTCTACTTCCAGAGGCTCTGGCCTGTTCCAATTGCTCAAGCTGACTTACGATTTGATTGACTGGTTCAAATAAACGGGTCAATAAGTCCACTAACGCATACAGTAAACCAGCGGAGGCAATAGTTACTCCATCTAATGCGTGGGTACCAAAATATAAGATAAATGCAACAAATGCTATATTTCTTAATAGATCTACTAAGTTAAACGAAGACATCGCATTAAATGTGTTCATCTTTGTTTGATAAGTGCATTGCTTTTCATTCAAAACCTCAAACTCTTGTCGCATTCGCTCAGTCTGATCATAAGCTTGAATAACAGTCATTCCTTGGATCGATTCATTGATATTTGCATTAATATTACTGTTTGTTTCTCGAATGATACGATTGTAATGGCCTCCAATTTTTTTGTATACCTTCATCCAAATATATAGAATCGGGACTAATACTAAGGAGATCAACGCCAATTGAACATCTAAGAGAAATAAGGCAACATAAATACCAAAAATATATATTATCCCAGAGGCAAATACCTCTAACACTTTCACATATAATTCTCGTATTGCTTCTGTATCATTTGTCACTCTTGCTACGATTTTACCTGCTGGTTGATCCACAAAGTATTGGATTGGTAGCCTTTGGATATGATGAAAAACATCCTTACGCATTTTTTGAATAATACGGTTGGAAGCATATTGTAATAAATAAGTTTTATAATATACAAAGATGGAAGCGAGTAAGATGAGTGCCATATAGAGGACAAGTAACCAGATGACCGGTTTCATCTCTCCTTTGAAAAAAGCGAAAACTTCCGTAGCCGATAATTTCTCTCCAGCCACTTCTATGCTTTCCTCTTGATATGCTAATGTGACTGCGGAACCATTTACATCTTTGATCGTGGATTGTAATGGAACCTTTCCTTCTAATAAATAAAAGGTTAATCCATCCTGAAATAATGTCACATCAGGTGTTGGATTCTTACCTTTTGCTCTGTCTACTCGGACATAATGCTTTCCCTCCAAATCAACACCATCTTGACTGTCTGTGATAACATAATGATTTTCTACACCGACTATATGCTGATCAATTAGTCGCTTAGCGATAAACGGTCCACTTAATTCAAATGCTACGGCAAACATTAAACAGACCAATCCAATAATAATTGTCTTCTTAAAATAAAGCGCATATTGAAATAGTCGCTTTTCTGTTGTTTGTTTGTTCATGCCGTTTCCCCTCCCTTCATTTGCTGGATTAGAAATTGGTGATAATACCAACCATGTTCAAGCATCAGCTCATCGTGTGTTCCTTGCTCCTTTATTTGTCCGTCTTCCAAGACCAATATTTGATCGGCATGCTTTACAGCAGATAGACGGTGCGCCACAATAATCGTTGTTTTCCCTGCACGTTCTTGTTTTAAATGTTTAATAATATTTGCTTCGGTTTTTCCATCTACTGCCGATAAGGAGTCATCTAGAATTAAAATTTCCGGATTTTTTATTAAAGCTCTCGCCAGCGAAACCCGTTGCTTCTGTCCACCTGACAGGGTGACACCACTCTCCCCGACAAGTGTCTCTAAGCCTTGAGGTAAATTCTCGATATCCTCTAGTAGGGATGCAGCCTCTAAGATATGCTGTATATCCTTCTCCGTCGCTTCCGCATGACCGAACATAATATTCTCTCTTACCGTTTTCGAAAATAAAATATGATCCTGTGGTACATAACCAATCCAGCCTCTTGTTTTCTTTAAGGCAATCTCTTCAATAGGTGTACGATTGATAAAAAGTTTCCCTTCTTTAGCAGGCGGATACTCTCTCAAAAGCTGCTTGACAAGCGTTGTTTTACCCGCTCCAGTCATGCCTACAATACCAATAGTTTCACCCTTTGTTATTTCAAGATTAATATTCTTCAAGTCTATAGCATCTGTTTCTGGATATTGAAAAGAAAGGTCTTGAAACACGATGTTCTCTGGTGCTTTAACCTCTATTGGTTTTGAAGGATCCTTTACATCCGCTTTTTGTTCAAGTACATTTTCAATTCGATCCAGTGATGCATTCCCTCGTTGCATTACATTAATTAATTCTCCTACTGCAAACATCGGCCAAATTAGCATTCCTAAATACACATTAAAGGTGACGAGCTGCCCTATCGTAATATCCCCATGAATAACTAGATAAGCACCATAGCCTAACCCAATGGTGTAGGATAAACCTACTAATATTTTGATAGTTGGTTCAAAAAGCGCATCTAATTTTGCAACTGCAATATTTTTTTGAAAAACTTCCTCTGCTTTTTCATTAAAGCGATGTTCGTCTTGTTTTTCTTGGGTAAATGCTCGAATAACACGTACACCTTGGATCGATTCCAACGTATTATTATTTAATTCACTAAACAATGCTTGTGCCTTCATAAACCTTGTATGGATCTTGGCACCGTATTTTTGCATTATTAATGCCATAACAGGTAGAGGAATTAAAGCAGCAAGCGTTAATTTCCAATCAATCACAACAAACATCACCCCAATGATGAATGCCATAAAAACCGTTGAATCGATTAGTGTTAAAATCCCAAATCCAGCTGTTGTCGCCACTGCTCGTAAATCATTCGTAGACCGTGCCATTAAATCTCCTGTACGGTAACGACTATAAAAGGATGGCGTCATTTTCATAAAATGATGCATTAGTTTTGAACGTAATGTTCTCTCTAAAAATATCGCTCTTCCAAACAACGTATGTCCCCAGAAGAAGGATAAGAGATAGATCACGACTAATAAAATGACAAACAGCCATGTCGCTTGCGCTAATGCTTGATAGCTAAGCTGATTCGTCTGAATGGCATCAATAATATCTCCCACAATCATAGGTGGAATGATAAATAATAAGCTTGATGTCGTCAGTGCGAGAATAGCAAGTATGTAACGCACCCATTGTTCTTTAAAATACCATGATAATTTTTTCATTACACTAAACATTGTTACTCCTCCTCATCACATTAGCTAACTACCTCCATAACGATCCTCCCATTCGAGTTCCTTCATATTATCCACCCCTTTCTGATCACATGAAACAATCTCTTGTATCGATTAGAAAAACACTCGCATTCGCTCGTCTTTTAGCGGATGCGTTAGCTTTTCTTATACTTTGGACTTCAAAATTTTCGCTTCATCGCTTTACTCCCTGCAAAAAATTTATATGTTCCAAACGTAAACTAAAAAAACACACCAGACCTAAAGCCAAGTGTGTTTCATTAATAAGCTATCAATTGAGACTTCCAACAGTGGGGTATTCTTATCCCCTATTGTTGGTTAAAGAAACTTATCGTAGGCTTAGCGTCCATTAACCCGACACGACCGTAGCGTAAAGTAAATGGATAGTGGACGATTAGCGTTGCGATAAACCAAAAATGTCGCGATCTACTAAGAAATCGCGACACACTGATAGCTCAAATATCCTGTAAAAGCATCCCTTTTATTTATCAAGATGCAAAATCCATATAGGCATGGTCACGTTCATTTCATTATTTAATTTAGGTGGTTTATTCTTCGTTATTTTCCTCATCTCACGTGACCTCCTTTACCTATTTTTTGGTTAATCCCTTAGAAGTATACCCTTTCATCGGATAGATTGCAAGCATTTATTGAAAAAATTTCCTCTCTTTATTAATATGGCCCACGGATAGAATCATGAACTTCTAATTGGTAAAATTCACGTAATTTTTCTAGTTCAGATTCTGAGAATTCAGGCACATTCATTGCTGCTAAATTATCCTCTACTTGTTGGACTGTTTTGAAGCCTGGTATTACAGAAGTAACGGCATCATGACTTAATATCCACTTTAAGGCAGCACGAGTCATATTACCTCTCCTGTCCGCAATCCATTCTAATTGTCTGCTAAGCTCTACACCTTTATGAAACGGAAGTCCAGCAAAGGTTTCCCCAACATTAAAGGCTTCCCCGTTTTGATTAAAGTGGCGATGATCATCTGCCTCAAATTGATGGTTGGATTGAAATTTACCTGTTAAAAGACCACTAGCTAATGGCACCCTTGCGAGAATTCCCACCTTTTTCTTTTTCGCCACTGGAAATAACTCCATCATTGGTTTTTGACGAAAGATGTTAAAAATCACCTGCAAAGCAGCTACATTAGGATTCTCCATGGAAAGCAAACCTTCCTCTACTGTTTCCACACTTACACCATAATGGCGAATTTTCCCTTTTTGTTGTAGCTTGTCCAATACTTCAAATACCGACCCATCTCGTAATATTTCAATGGGTGGACAGTGAATTTGGAGGAGATCTAGTTGCTCTCGCTTAAGACGTCTTAGGCTATTATCGACATAATTGGTGACAGACTCCTCTGAATAGTTCTCTGGATCATGAATATCACCAGCACGACAAAACTTCGTCGCGATATATATTTTATCCTCTTTGCCCTTTGTGGCTTTTGCTAATAGCTCTTCACTATGACCATCACCATAAACATCTGCTGTATCAAAAAAGTTAACTCCTGCTTCCATCGCACGGGCTAGTCCATTTAATGCCTCTTGGTCATTTGTTTTTCCCCAAGCTCCCCCAATTGCCCAAGTACCAAAGCTTAATTCACTTATTTTCATATCTGTTTTACCAAATTGACGATACTCCATGTAATCTCCCTTTCCTTTGTTATCAGTCATAGGTTTTCTTAGACTTTGTCCAGAGTCTCAACTAACATTATACGTCTTTTTCCTTGGATTAAAAAAGAATTCGTTTTCATCCTGGAAAGCTTTTGCACAGAAAATTATACACAAGGGATCAAACATACCCACAGGTTATCCACAAAAGTTGTTTATAAGACTCAACATGCTTGTTCTCATCACCTTTTTCGGATTTATATATTTTTTCGTAATCGTTCCATAATGCCAAAAAATAAGGATTAGAATCATCCACACATTCTATACCTATCCACAGATTTTTGTGGATAGGTATACTTTATCCACATTATATGGTTCTATTTATCTTAGATATCTCTTGTTCTCGGTATTCATTTGGGGATAGACCTGTTAATTTTTTGAATATTCTCCAAAAGTGGACATGGTTCGTATAACCCGCTCGCTTCATAATTTGATTTATTTTCATAGTTGTCTCTGTTAACAGTCGTTTAGCCTCTGTTATTCTTACTGCATTTAAATACTCAATAAAGCTACACCCTATCGACTTTTTAAATAGCTTACTAATGGATTGCTCATGAAGGTAAAATGACTCAGCAAGCACGGACAATGTAATCTCTTGATGGAAATGCTCATTAATATATGCTATAAGATCGTCAATAATTTCAGATGACGGATGGACGTGTTCTTGCTCTAAAGATGGTGTTTGTTCGTTTAGTAATCGCTTACATTCTGTTAGAAACTGAGATAATAACAATTGCAAATAACGGTAACTGTCTTGCTTGTTGAGGAAATATTCCTTTAGCATTTTCTCTAAAATAAAGGGTAAGTGTTGTTGATTCCTTATCGATAACATAAGTGGCCCCTGCTTAAATAGACTCATAATTAGTGCCTGGTCCTCCTTCAACAGGAAACCATCTCTAAAGTTCATGACAATTCGTTGATACTTGTGGTCATTGACAATCGTTTTGTGCATTACATTTTTATCAATGAACATGATATGATCCTTTTTAACCGTAAATTTTCCACCATTCATAAAAAGAATTTTTTCGCCTTCTAAAAGATATAGGATCTCATAATCTTGATGAAGGTGATAATGTTGCATATCCTGGCTATTCTCATATCCTCGTGAATAATCTAGGTAAAAGGATTGATTTCTCAATGAGACATTAACCTTATCAACCAAAACTACCCCTCCTCAAAGTATGGTGAAGTAGTTTTAGCATATCGGATTTCACAAAATCTAGAAAGTGTCATAATACCTATGACCATAGTTGATGGAAGAAATCTTCAGTAAAAAACCAAGAACAAAAGCGCAGAGCGCCTGCTTAGAAACGTAGCGGCTGGAGCGAAGCAACTGAGATAAAGGAATCACGGTGAGGTTACGAACCGATGATGACTTATCGTAGGGCGCTTTCGGGAAGTCGCCTAGTTTCTGGCGCTCGGAGCTGGAAGTGGCTAATCATGGTTCTATATGTTATCCACAACCTAAAATTTTATAATTTCCTAAGCAATAAAAAAACATGTGCAACAGCTCTCCTTGCCCCTGCACATGTCCATTATTATCCTTTTTTATTTACTCCATTGCTCATTGTACTCTTTTATTACTTCCTCACCGCCTGCTTCTTTCCACTTTTCTATTGCTGCATCAAAACCTGCTTCATCTGTTTGACCTTGAATATATTGATAGGTAGCATCTTCGATAATTTGATCCAATGTACCTGCATTTTTAATATATGTCTCCGAATCAAGCCCCACACTTAAGTCATTGACGACATAATTATCATTATCCTTATATAATTCTGTTGCTTTTGCTGCTGGTTCATAATCATAATAGGATTCATATCTGCCATTAGTCATCGGCTCTCCTATTTCAAAAGCTGTATATGGCTTGATTTCTACATCGAATTTATCTTGGTCAATGACATCCGCACGGCCATCTACCACTTCGTAGTGCTCTCCTTCCTGACCCCAGATGAGCAAGTTAGCTCCTTCTTTTGTCATTAAATAATCAAAGAATTTCAGTACTTCCTTCAGCTCCTCTTCTGATGTGATAGCTGATTTCGGAAACATGATAAGACTACCATAGCCAGGGATCGCTCGAAGTCCGAACTCACCATTTGCCCCCTCAATATAATTATGTACATCAAAGGAAACATCAGGATTAATCACTTTTGCATCTTGATAGATTCCGTGAACATCCTGCATGGAGCCAATATAGGCGCCTGCTGTCCCATTTTTCATCATTTCCTGCTGATCTGTTTTGCTCGTTACTTGTGCATCCTTATTCATATAGCCATTACTGTGCAAATCCTTAAAGAAATCCATCGCCTCTTTATATTCCGGAAACATAAACTCTGGTAATAGCTTACCATCCTGTTCTCCCCATCTGTTAGGTCCACCCATCCATGAAAAGACGGTTACAAAAGTACCTAAATTTCCTCTGTCTGTAAGACCGATCGTATCGTTCTTTCCATTACCATCTGGATCGTCTTCTGTAAAAGCACGGAGCATTTCATAGAATTCATCGATGGTTTTTGGTGTTTCGATTCCTAGGTTATCAGCCCAATCCTTTCTGTAAATAAGACCAGATCGGGATAAGGGACGCCCCATATATAAAGAATATAATCCACCATCTACCTTCGAATTTTCTAGTGTGCTTTCTCTTAGTTTACTTAAATTTTCGAATTCCTCTAAATATGGCCCAATCTCCCAAAATTGTCCATCCCGAATAGCATCCTTAAATTGAACAAACTGTTCTGTCTTAACTAAAAAGGCATCAGGCAATGTATTAGTTGAGAAAGCTGTATTCACACGCTCCTCATAATTGCCATCTGGTACCCATTGTATTTCCAGCTCTGTATTTGTTTTTTCTTCGAGCAATTTCTCTAATTTATCTTGAGGGACTTCAGGTGTGTGAAGATTCAGCATGACTGACATTTCAAAAGGGCCATCTGAATTGCTTGAGCTAGAGGAGTCATTCTCTTTTTTACTTGTCGTATTATTACTACATGCAACGATCAAACAAGCAACCATACACAATGCACTAATTAACCATATTTTTTTCATTTGACCACAACCCTTTCTAAATTTCTTTCTCTTAACACTTAACACTATTTTATCAATTAAACGTTTACATATTTTTATTGATTTAACCTATTATTCTTACATTTTGAGCTTATTTCTGTCCATTTTCATCCGCAATATGGCACTACTTTATGTTAAAATAGAGATATCACAAATAAGCAGGGGAGATTATAAATAATGAATGCTTTATATAAAGGAACAGAATGGATTACGCGCTTTGCCTATGTTAATATCCTGTGGATAGGTTTTTCCTTACTCGGGTTAGTCGTATTCGGGTTTTTCCCTGCGACGGTAGCCATGTTTACGCTTGTTAGGCAATGGATTATGGGGAATATCGATGATCCGGTATTTTCAACCTTTTGGAAAACGTATAAACAAGAATTTTTAAAGAGTAATGTAATCGGTTTAATTATTATGATCATTGCCTTTTTGTTCTATGTTAATTTTCAATACATCGGCATGAATCAAGGTGGATTTCATGATATTATTAAAATTCCATTATATCTATTTATGTTCTTAATTAGTTTAACTATCCTTTATGTGATTCCGGTATATGTACATTACGATGTCCGGTTTACACAAATATGGAGAAATGCATTCTTCCTCATGTTATTACATCCAATGCATAACATTGCTTTAGTTGTAAGTATTATCATCCTTCTATTCGTCATGCAAGCAATACCTGGATTAATTCCATTCTTTAGTGGAAGTATCATCGCCTTTCTAATAATGGGGAATAGTTATCTCACATTTAAGAGAGTTGAGGCGAAACAAGAGAAGCTATTAGAAGAAAGTAGTAAAACCTGAAGCTCCTTAAAAGCTTCAGGTTTTCATCAAGCTATATAAAATTTAACCTTTGATCGATCCCGCTGCAATCCCTTCTACGATACGATCACTTAGGATTAAAAAGGCAATTAAAATCGGGATAATACTAATGACTAGTGTTGCCCCAATCGCACCCCAATCTGTCAAATATTGACCGATAAAATTTTGGATACCTACTGTTAATGTCTTAAATTTATCTGAGCTAATAAATGTATTTACAAAGACAAACTCATTCCAGTTGTAGATCATATTAATGATCGCTGTTGTCGCCATCACCGGTGTTGTCATTGGTAATGTGATTTGGAAGAAGATACGATGAACAGAACAACCATCTACGACAGCAGCTTCCTCTACCTCACGTGGTAACGTGTAATAAAATCCTAATAAAATCATAATGGTCAAAGGTAAATTAAAAGCCGTATAGGATAAAATAATCGATAACGGATGATCTACTAAGTCTAGCTGTAAGAAAAAATCAAATAGTGGAATTAAGGCAGAATGAATGGGAACCATCAAGCCAACCATAAATAATCCAAGAACGAGCTTATTTAGCTTCCATTGCATTCTCGTTATCGCAAATGTGACAAAGCTTGCAAGTAATACCGTTAAAATAACCGATACTATTGTAATCCAGACACTATTAAAGAAATAGAGATCAATATTACCGTCTGTCCATACCCTAACATAATTCTCCCATTTCGGTTCTTGTGGTAAAGCGAATGGAGACAATCCAAATACCTCTGCATTACTTTTTAGCGAAAATAGAAACAACCAGATTAATGGATATATTTGAAAAATAGCTACTATAATTAAAGCTATATAAAGCACAGTCATACCAATTCTTGTCCAAGCACTTTGGTCGGACTTAACGTTTTGTCTACTCAAAGCCATCCTGTTATACCTTCCTTCCATTAATATTGCACTTCATCTTCTGAAGCCGTCAGCTTACGGGTCAACCATGTTACGATTAAGGTAATGATCAATAGGAAGAATGCTACTGCACTACCATAGCCAAACTCATAGCTTCCAAAGGCCTTTTGATACATATAGGAAGCAATCACTTCACTCGCTCCATTTGGTCCACCACCGGTCATCACATAAATTAAATCAAAATATTTCAATGACCCAACAATAGCTAAAACGACGGTTACTTTTATAACCCCGGAAATTAAAGGTACCTTAATTTTATAAGCAATTTGTATAGGATTTGCTCCATCAATCTTTGCTGCTTCAATCAACGATTCTGGAATACCTTTTAAAGCGGCATAGTAGATGATGATATAAAAGCCTGCATATTGCCATAAGATCGCTACAAAAATTGCATATAAAACTAAATTAGGATCTGCAAGCCATGCTGGAGGAGACTCAACACCTAAGCTCATTAATAAACTATTTAACATTCCATTATTTGGATCATATATCTTAATCCATAGCTGCGCAATCGCAACAGATGACAACAGCATTGGGATTAAGTAAATTTTTCTTAATAGATTAGATCCTTTTATTTTTCCAGCTAATATTAAAGAAATAATTAAATATCCTGCAAGACTGATCGTTGAAAATAATGCTAGTAAAAAGGAATGTCCTGCACTTTCCCAGAACTTCGCATCTTTTACTAATTCCATATAATTTTCAAGACCAATAAATGTCATGGGACCAATACCATTCCATTCCATTAGCCCATAGTATCCAGTTAATAAAATCGGCCCATAAATTAAAGCAACGATTAGTATTAGCGCTGGCAATACATATAAAGCAATGACTAGTTTATTTGACATTACTTTGTTCATAGAAAAATCCCCTTCTCCTTATTTTTAGAAAAGAAAAGGAGCTGTACTCAAAGCTAGCTCACGGCGGACTGGAGCAATGACAAGTTCCATACATTTGTAAACTAGCTTTTAAGACAGTTCCTTTTCGAAGTTGTTGTATAATGATTGATTGGTTACTTCGATAGAGAATACTAATTTATTCTTCTGCTGCTAGTGCATCTTCTTGCTCTTTTGCAAATTCCTCTGGTGTAACAGCTTTACCAAATAATGCTTGTATCATATCTAGATGAACTTCTGCAACACTTGGACTCATTTGTACATCTGCATAAAGTGTTAAATTAGATGCTTCATTTAAATCATTTAAGATATCAATATACATTTGTGGTAACTCCATACCTTCTGTGTTTACTTTTGTCGCAGGGATAACACCAGCATCTGTAACCGATTTTTCGCCCCATTTTTCTACAAAAAAGGCAACAAAATCTTTTGCTTCTTCTTTTACATCTGAATTTTCTGCCACAAATAATCCAACACCTGGACCACCTACGAAGCTATTTATATCGCCTTTTCCGCCTTCAACCGTTGGAAACTTCATATATTCCACAGAATCTCTAAATTCCTTTGGATTATCTTCATTAGTAGTCCATTCTGGTAAATCCCAAGTTGCCATAAGATACATGGCTGCTTGTTCATTAATAAAATATCCTTTTGCTTCGTCATTACCAAGACCGTTAAAACCATTGATAAATGTATTCATATCTACAAGCTCTTGAATCTCCTCTGCTGCTTGAATCAATGCAGGATCTTCAAAGCTACCTGTGCGATTAATCGCATTATTCAATACTTCTGGACCACCAATACGATCAGCTAAGTACATATACCACATAGACCCTGTCCAACGATCCTTGTTTCCAAGAGCTACAGGAGTAACGCCATTATCTGCCAATGTTTGAATCGCAGCTTTTAACTCCTCATATGTCTTTGGAACTTCCACTCCATTTTCATCAAAAATACGTTTGTTGTAATAGATTGGCGTAATATTTAATTCTAATGGTAAACTATAAGTCGTTCCATCAATTTGATAAGCTTCTGCAGTACCAGCTACAAATTTGTCTTTTAATGGACCTTCAAGAACATCATCTAATGAAGCAAACATATTACCGCTTACATATGGCTCCAAAAATCCAGCTGGCCATGCCATTCCCACATCAGGAAGCTCATTAGAGGTGGATAAAACCTTTAATTTTTCTTTATATTGTTCATTTCCTAATATCTCCACTTCCACCTTAACGTCTGGATTTTCTTCTTCAAATTCTTTAATAATATTATTGACGATTTCATGATGCTGTTTAGAACTACCTTCTGGCCATAAGTGCATAAATTCAATCGTCTTCTTCCCTGAGTCTGAACCGCTTTCATTTGAATCATCACTCGTTTCAGATTCAGAATTTCCTCCACATGCTGCAAGAATGAAAACAAAAGCGAGAGACAAAACGAACAAACTCTTCTTCCATTTACCCTTCATTGTAAAACCCCCTTGAAATATGTTTTTTCATTGCCATTTCAGTTTAGCACCAAGTTTTTTTCTCTGTAAGGTATCAATGATTAGGTAAAATACCACTAATTTTAGAAATCGTTTTCAATTACTTTTTCGATACACATTTGGTGTCATATTTTCATATTGCTTAAATAGCTTGATAAAATATTTAGAAGTTTGATAACCTATTTGTTCTGCGATTTCAGAAATGGTTAAATCAGTTGATAATAATAGCTTTTTTGCTTCCTGCAATCTTCTGCGAGTGAGATATTCACTAAAGGTCATATTCAGTTCTTCTTTGAAGAGTGCACTTAAATAACTAGCATTTAGATGGACTTCTCCTGCAACTTTTTTCAGAGTAAGCTCCTCAGCAAAATGCGATTCAATAAAGGCGATCGTTTCTTTTACGGCTCGGTTATAGGATGTTTCATTGCTTACTTCCATCCATTTTTCATCTACGATTCTCTTTACCATCCCTCTTCTTTTTAATTCTTCTTCCATTGCTATCGCCTTCTCGATTGCTTCCATTAGCTTTTCTTTCGCAATCGGCTTTAACAAATAATTGACCACACCTAGCTCCAGTGCTTGATGAGCATAGTCAAATTCAGAGTAAGCAGAGATAATGATTACTACTGGATCTTGGGCCTTTTCCTTTAATTGCTGTAACATCTCTAGTCCTGTTACCTCAGGCATGCGAATATCTGTTATTAAAACATGGACCTTTTGTTGATGAATTTGCTTGATTGCTTCTGTTGCATTTTCTGCCGTTAGTACCTCGTATCGGTCAATGGCGTTTCTCTCTATTGTCTTTTTTATCCCTTGGCGACTTCTAGGCTCATCATCCACTACTAATATCACTTTTCGTTCCATTCACTCTCAGCTCCTTATCGGAATTTCAAAGCTAACCCTCGTACCCTTTTTCTCTTCGCTTTCAATCACAATTGGCTGATATTCCTTTTCTTCAAAAAATAAATTCAGTCTCTTCTGAACATTATATAAAGCTAGTCCTGAACCTCTTTTGTTTTTGTGATAACCACTCATCAGGCTGTTGACATGTGCAAGCATTTCTTGATTCATACCTGGTCCATTATCAATTACTGAAATACGCAATCGATTTTCTAGCTCCGTTTTTTCAATATTAACCGTCACATGACATGGGCCAACTACATTTCCAGCCCCATGTAATATCGCATTCTCTACGATTGGCTGAATCATCAGCTTCGGAATTTTTGCATCTAACCATTGAAAATCTACTTCCTTTTCCCAATTTAATCGATCTCCAAATCTCATGCGCATGATTTCCATATATCTTTCAATGTGGGCTAGTTCGTCTTTAATCATTACCCACTCCTCTTCATTCTCCTTTGTAATCGTATAACGGAATAGCTCTGACATCGCTAGTACAACATTGGCTAATTCCTCTTCTTCCTTCTCATCTAATGACCAGTACAAGGCATCTAATGTATTAAAAAGGAAATGTGGGTGAATTTGTGCTTGTAATGCCTTCAGCTCTGTTCTATTCTTTAATAGCTCTTTTTCATAGACCATTTGCACAAGATAGTTCGTCTCAGCTGCTAGCTGGTTATAGGTTTGATTTAATTCATTTATTTCGTTCGTTGATGGAATGACAGGATTCTGTGCAAGCACACCTTCCCCTGCTTCACGCATTGTTTTCGTTAATCGTGTAATCGGCTTGGTGATAAACGTAGATAAAAAATAGGAGGATACTAAGAAAATCATAATACCAATTATTCCTGCCACTACAATCCCTGCCTGAACGGTAGACATCCCATTGGTTAGATGCCTAACAGGTGTTAACATATAAGTGGTCCAGCCTGTGAGTTCTGAGGTATGTTGTACAATCATATATTCTTCATCATCGATCATGAGCCTGTCCGAATCCGTATGCAGTAAACGATTCCTATCTCCATTAAAATTAGAAACGATTGGTCTATTCTGTTCATCTAACACCACCGTATAATCCTTGAGCCCCTCCTCCTGCTTAGTAGGATTAAGCTGAAAATGACTTCTGCTTATCCTTGCAAGGATGTAACCACCTCTAAGAAAATTCCGATCGACTAAGTTGATTTGACGACCAACCAAAAAATAATTTTCGTCATATGGGTCTTCACCAAGCCAGATTAATCCCCCTCTTGCTTCATTGGCAGCTGTAATCCACTTTTTATTTACCCTATCAACTAGACTCGTAGAATCAATCGGGATGACACGCTCGTAATTTTTTGTATAAATTTCGATGGAATAAATACCATCCGCATTTGCTTGAATTAGATTCACGGTATTCATTAAGGATTGTCTTTGGTCAAATGTAATGGTATCTCCTCTTGTTTCATTGAATAGGGTATGTTGTACTTCTTCATTCGTAATTACTTGTTTCGTTACCATATTTAATTGCTCGTATAAAGAATCATAACGGCCACTTGATTCAATAGCCGTTTGTCTAATTTGTTCTTCTGCATTATTTTGTAACAAATCCTCTACCGAAATGTAAGTAATGGCACTAACTATGATTAGTACTAGTAAGATAACGAATAAATAGACGACTAGTAATTGATTTCTTAATGTATTCCACTTTTTAATATGTTTGAGCATTCTATCACTCCGCGACTTTGTTTATCGGATAACCTAAGTTATGATACTATTATACTATCATATTACGACAAATAAAAACACCTAGTAATTTCTTACTAAGTGTCTCTACAAGTTAAGTAATGGCTTTGATCACTTGTAATCCTAATTCTTCTATTTGATGAACATCCTCTTCATCCACTTGGCTATCTGTTACAATCCGTTGAACTTGATCTAATTTCGAAACATGTGCAAAGGCTTGTTGATGAAATTTATGATGATCTGCTAATATATAAGTCGTATCTGCAATCTCGATCATCTTCTGTTTGACACGTGCCTGTTGTTCATTGGACTCACTAATGCCTTTTTCGAAATGGATCCCTTTACAAGAAAGAAATGCCTTATTCACATGATATAAATCAATCGAACGCTCTGCTAGGGGACCGACATATGAAAAGGAGCGGGCAAGTAACGTCCCACCAGTTGAAATAACCGTTACATGATGTTTTTTACTTAATTCTAAGACAACATTCACCGAATTAGTTAAAACGGTAATGGGTATATTCGGTAAATTTTTGGCAACATATAAAGCGGTTGTACTAGCGTCTAATAAGATCTTATCGGTCTCTACAATGTGTTTTACCGCTTCTTTTGCTATTTGTTTCTTTTCCTCTACATGAGTAATTTCCCGTTCTTGAAAAGGAATCTCTGGTCCATCTGAAGAAGGTTCAATACTTACAGCTCCTCCATGGCTTCTGGCTAGCTTTTTTTCCTTTTCTAGCTTCTCTAAATCTCTTCTGATTGTTTCATCTGTTACGGAGAAAAGTGCAGATAATTCTGATACCCGCACACTTTTTTTCTGATTCACTTCCTCCACAATGCGTTGGTGTCTTTCTGCAACTAACATAGTCTATGCCCACCTTCTATTTTACGGCTACCTATTTCCCATTTATAATTGAAGCTTCCAGTTTTTATTTGTATTCATTCTATCATAGGTTATACAAAAAAATAAGCAAATTATAGATGGTTTATAGCTAGGTAATGTAATAGAAGATTTTTATTCACCATCTAAATAATTTCCAACGCATCTTTATTAGGTAGTGTTGGAAAATCCCCATGCGGTTCCGTTTGATACCAATAAGCTACAGAAGAAATATCGTCTTGCAACGGGAGGTACCTTCCTCCTGAACGCCACCCTAGAGCTTGAATCGTTACCCTCAAATCTTCTTCAAAGCGTATTGGGTCCATGATATGCCATCTATACATTCCAAATCGTTGATTCGCTCGGTAAAGCCCATCAGGTTTAATCACTTGGGGCATACCTAAAAAAGCTGTTGAATATTGACCATACTCCCCTTTTGGTTGTTCAAAATTCCAGGCACCGCCAAAATAATCCTCTGTCCCAGTTCCACATATCGTCGGAAAATCCTCGTCTCCATCCATATAAAACTTAATCTCTCCCTCGCCCCACCATTGATTACTGTTTACTTGCCATGCCAAATAAGTACCTACGTAATGACCATGACCCATAATTCCATCAACAATTGTATGAACTTCTTTATAAGCCAACGGATTACTCCTATTCCACTGTGCGTGAAAATACCCAACATCTTCTGGGATGTCAGTTAAGCTATAATCCACTTGATAATATAGAGGGAATTCCTGATCACTGAGATTAACGACCTTCATATTTGCTGACTTTCTAAACGGCATTTCCCAATAGGCATTCATTCCCCCAGCAGGATTAACAGATATCGGTATCGAATTAACATGACATCTCTCGTTCCATCCGTTACAGAAAAAATCACCAAATGGAACTTCGACGGAGGGATGATCTTCATCGTCCCAGAACATTTGGATAATTAAATCGCGCCAATGTGCTGGGAAAGTAGTCATCCAAATGTGCTGGATAACACCAGACCCTTCTATATTAGCAATCGTAAAAGACGTGTTCGCTTTCAACATCACAGACGGGGAAACCTTCCATCCTTGACCTAAGTCTCTTGCTGCTTCTGCACCTGTTCCTTCTGTTGCCATTCCCCCTCTACCTTTTCCCCCATCAAAGTTTTCTGCACTAATCGACCTTGTTTTCGCTTTGGATAATCTCGATAAGCTTCCTAAGCCCATTCCTAACCCATTAAATCCACTCATTTTCCTAACCTCCCATTAAATGAAATCTTTCAATGGACATTTTCTGACAGATGATTCCCCACTTCCCAATGTTGAAGTGGGGTCTTAAGAAAAATTAGCACAAGGATTAATAACTAAAATATTTCTTATTTATTTTGCAAATATTCTATCAAATAATTTACATCATATTTTAATTGTTCATAAATACGGAAAGCCATTTTTTCTTTATTTCTTTCTAGATTCATTAGTAGGTCCTTAAGGTGCTTTGTTGCTTGTCCGATCCGACCTTTGTCCATATGATGCTGTGATTGATTTAATTTATTGTATAATTTCCTATACAAGGGTGTACTTAGGTTACCGAGCTTCTCATTTGCTTTGAGTATTTCCTCAATTGAAAGATGATTAATATCTATAGGTTTTACAAGGAAATTGTCAATTTTAGCGTTACTAAATAAGCTTTTCACCCCAACTTTCCCATGACTAATTGCCGTGACACTATGATCATCATAATCAATTTTCGGGGTCTCCATATCCCCTACATATACACGAATATTGGATCCTAACACTTCTACCTTCATATGCTGCCACTCATCCTTTATACCAGATATCTTCACCCCATCCAAATACTCCCAATTATAATTTAGTTTTCCTAGATGCACCCCATCTTCATCTAGATAGGCTACATAGCCTTGCATGAAGTCTGATCTGTTTTGATTATATTCGATTCCATCGGCTGGGTTGTTTACTCTAAAAATTAATCCGGCTTCACCATTGCCATCCACTAAATTAATATCTGCTTCCACACTGTAATCTTTCCAATCTTTTTCCCCGATAACCGATTTTGCGAATGTTCCAAGGCTTGCGGTATACTCCCCTTCTATTTCCATTTCTTCTTTCGGCCCTTGATAAAACCGAAAGCTATGAAAATCGAACTCGCCATTTACAACTTCTACTGTAATCGTATGGTCTCCAGCAGGTAATGAGATGTTCTCTTTAATGACACTTGACCAGTCGTCCCAGCTATCTGTACTTGGTATATCTATTACTCCTGTTAAATCAATCTCATCATCTAGCCATAATCTTACCTGGCTATCTTTAAAAGTTGTGGCAACCTTCATATCCAACGTATAGTTGTCACCTTCACTTACATTTACATTATATTTATACCATTCTCCTTTTTGATTCCACCCAATATTATAAGAACCGTCTGGGTGTACTCTCATATCTACATCATCTTCACGGAACTCTCCTCCCGTATTACCAGCAGTAAGATCGTGGTAGCCCACACCTTCACCACCAGTGATATAGTCTACAGCCTTTATGGTGCCTGGGAGTTCTTTATGATTATCAAAGGTTTGCACGATCATTTTGGAAAGTTCAAATTCACCCTCTACTGCTTCCACGGTAATTACATGCTTGCCTTCTGGTAATGGAATATCGTTAAAAGTAATAGTTTCCCAATTGTTATTGCCACCGGTGTTAGGAATGGTTATTGTATCTGAAATAGCTTCATCATCTAACTTTAATTTTACTTGGGCATTGTCATCGGTTGAAGATACCACTAAATCCAAGCCGTAATTGCCTTCCTCACTAATATCGACGTTATATTTCAACCATTCTCCCTGTTCGAAGCTTTCTATAGCATATCCACCGTGAGGTAGCAGTCGAATATCCACATCCTCGTCGCGATATTCACCACCACTGTTACCTTCCGTATTATCCAGATAAGCTACTCCTTGACCACCAGAATTATAATCTTCTGCTTCAAGTAATCCAGGAAGAGGCTTGTAAATTTCATAAGAAGCAAACTGAAGGCTGGCAAAATCAAATTCTCCATTGACTATTTCTAGTTTAATTGTATGTTCACCCTCAGGTAAGCGTATCCCTTCGACCGTAACGGGATTCCAATTATTCCAGTCACCTGTACTCGGAACATCCACTACGCCAGTTAAGTCTATTTCGTCATCTAGCCATAATCTCATTTTGGCATTCGTAAACGTAGTAGCTGTATCAATACTGAAATGATATTCACCACTTTCTTTTACGTTTATATTATATTTTAGCCATTCACCTGTCTGGTTCCATCCAACCGCCATACCGCCTTGGGGTTTGTTCCGAATATCGACCGCATCCTCTCGAAGAACGCCACCAATATTATCCGATGTTCTATCATGATAAGCAACGCCTTCTCCGCCTGTATTGTAATATGGTGCTTCTATTTTCCCTGGCACTGGTTTATAGGCATCAAAAGGACTTGGCAAATTCGTGTCCACTATAAAGTCACCATCATAGCTAGTCCAACCTTCATCATTCCCATCATTAAAGTCATCGTAAAGAGCAGTTACTTTTTTATGCTTGTTCACTTTCAATTGAGAAAAATCGAAGGAACCTTCAAGTACTTCCACCTTAATCGTGTGTTTTCCTTCTGGCAACGCAACTCCATCCACGAGGATATTCTGCCAATTGCCATCTGTGTCTGGAATGGCTACTATTCCAGTTAAATCCGTTTCTTCATCCAACCAAAGCTTTACTCTAGTATTTTCTTCTTCAGATGCTACTCTCAAGGACAAATCATATTTCCCACTCGCACTTATATTCGTGTTATACTTCAGCCATTCACCTTTCTGATTGGATCCAACCATATATCCACCTTCAGAATTACGTTCAATATCTACTGTATCTTTTCTGTACTCCAAATTAATTTTATCTGTTAATTCATGATATCCTTTTCCGTCCCCGCCAGTGTTGTAATGTACAGCTTCAATTGATCCAGGTAAAGGCTTATAAGCATCAAAGGCATTGCTTCCATTTACTTTATTACTAAAGGCAACATAACCAAAGTGCGCACTTAAATCTTGAGTGGTATATCCTGTTTTTCCACCATTCAGTTTAAGACCCTTTCTCGTTTGTTTTAACATTCCATCAACGTAAATCTTAAAGGTGTCGTCTTCTTTTTCCACTCGAAGTTGATGAAGATTAGAGTAGTCATATCCAGATGGTAAATCTGTGCTCTCCCACCCTTGATCAATACCATCTACTTTAAAGAAGGTTTCTAATCGATTTTTCTTAGGGCTTAACAGCGCCACACCATAATTTTCTTCATCTGTGTAGGAAAATATCGCTCCAAATCTAGGATTATCACTAGTTCCCTGTTCTTTCATCTTCATATTGAACTCCGCTGTATAATTTTCAGCTGTTTTTTCCGTTGTGACTAATCGATACCAGTTTTCATCCCCTTTTTTATCTTGAGATAACCATTTCTTATTACTTATTTTCCAATCTCCGCCATTAACGTTCTCCCAGTCGTCACCGATTATATCTCTTTTAAATGGATCACTAAATTCAGGCATATCTGGATTAGGCTGTGCCGTCGTCGTTGGGCCAAGAGTAAGCATTTTATCCCCATTCCAAACAATTCTATCGATATTCGTTTCTCGTCCTGGATTAGCATGACTATGGTAAACGATATAATCAGTATCGAGATCTGGGCCTTTAATAATGGAATTATGACCTAATCCTGTATGTGATCCTTCGGTTTGAATGATAATTGGATTTTGATAGGAATCATCTCCAAAGCCATTTGTTGGCACATCACTGCTACTATAGTTAATTCGGTATGCTTTATTCCATATATGGTTACCAGTATAGGTCATAAAATATTTCCCATTTCTTTTAAGTAGTGTAGCTCCTTCTGTCCAGCCGTTCATAGCAGCTCCCGTATCCACTGGTTCACCGAAGGTATAGGGATCACTCATTGGCCTAGCTATAATCTGATTCGATCCTGTGCTATAAAAATACCACTTACCATCATCATCTATAAACACATGGCCATCTATACCCATCCCTAGATTCTCTGTTTGTTTCTTAAAAGGACCAAGAGGACTGTCACTTTTATATACATAGTGACCATTACCTCCTGGAGATGTGTACATATAAAAAGCACCATTCCAATACGTTACTTCTGGCGCATATGCTGCTTTTGTACTTGCTTCTTCTGTAACTAAACCACCATACACCCAATCTATTAGATTATTAGATTTCCATACCTTTACTCCACTCTTATCATCGACTGTACTCACATAGAGGTAGTATATTCCGTTATGCTTAAGTATATAAGGATCCCCTTCTCCATAGAATCCTCCATGATCCCACACCCAGGAATCAGGTATATCTAATGGATTACTATAACCTAAAGAAATAGAAGGAAAAAATACAAAACAGCCAATCAAACAAGTGATGAAGGATAAAGTGAATTTATTCATCATGTTCAGCTCCTTCGCTTTTATAAATATTATCAAAATAGTGCTTATCCTTTTATAGAACCAATCATGACACCTTTTACAAAGTGCTTTTGTACAAATGGATACATAATTAGTACTGGCACGCTAGCAACGACTACTAAGGCATATTTAATACTTTCACCGAGTAATATCTTTTCATCCATGCCAAACATACCAGCAGACTCTGTACCACTTAGTTGATTGACAAGTAAGATCTCTCGAAGGATGAGCTGTAATGGGTAAAGCTGATCATCTCGCAAATAAATTAATGCATTGAAAAATGCATTCCAATGCCCCACTGCATAGAACAAAACCATTACTGCAATAATCGGCTTGGACAGTGGCAAAATAATCTTAAATAAAAGCTTAATATTAGAACAACCATCAATCATGGCGGATTCTTGAAGCTCCCATGGTATGCTTGTTTGAAAATATGTTCTCATGACAATTAAATTATAGGTCGCAATTGCATTTGGAATAACCATAGCCCAAATCGTGTCTACCATCCCTAAATCTTGGACAACTAAAAAGGTTGGAATTAGACCTCCATGAAAAAACATCGTAAATGTTATTAAAAACATAAAGATGTTCCTACCAGGTAAATCTCGCCTCGATAGTGGATAAGCAGCAAGTGTACTTAGAATAATATTGATAAAGGTACCTAATGTTGTATAGATAAATGTGTTTTTATAGCCATTCCAAATGTCACTATTCTTAAAGATTTCCGTATAGGCATCTACAGTAAAGCCTTTTGGCAATAACCACATTTCGCCATTCATCACTCTTGAAGGATCACTAAAGGAAGCACTTACAACAAAAATCAAAGGATATAGCACCACTGCCAAAATAATGAAAGACATTACGCCAACCAAGAAGTCAAATACTTTTCCATCGGATATTCCTTTCGTACGAGAAGTCATGACAAGTACTCCTTTCTTGAAAAGTGTTCTACCATAAACTCGTCTCTGCCTTTTTCCGTGCAAAATGGTTTACTAAGACTAATAAAATAAAATTAATTATCGAATTAAATAAACCTATAGCAGAACTGTAGCTAAAATCTCCGTTTAAAATACCGTTCTTATAGACAAAGGTTTGAATGACTTCACTGGATTCCAAATTTAAACTATTTTGCATTAATAAAATTTTCTCAAATCCAACATTCATAAATTGTCCGATATCCAAAATTAATAGAATGATAATGATGGGAAAGATTCCGGGCAAGGAAACATGGATAATTCGTTGAAATCTTGTCGCACCATCTATTTTAGCAGCTTCATACAACTGTGGATCAATTCCACTAAGTGCGGCAACATATATAATGGATTGCCAGCCCATACTTTGCCAAATATTCGATCCAATAAATATTGTCTTAAACCATTCTGGCTTCTCTAAAAAGGCGATCGAATCCTTTCCAAAGGATTGAAGCAAAACATTAACAAATCCACTATCAGGATCTAAGAATAAACTTAACATCCCAACAATAACAACAACAGAGATGAAGTGAGGAATGTAAGTTACATTTTGCACCCATTTTTTTAACGCTGTACTCCGTATTTCATTAATTAATAGTGCTAGCATAATAGGGATAGGAAAAGCGATGACTAAGGACAGTACACTAATGGAAAATGTGTTCCATAGCAATCTACCAAAATAGTAGGAAGAAAAAAACCGTTCAAAATGCTCAAAGCCTACCCAATCACTCCCCATGAAGCCTAAGGCTGGATTAAAATCCTTAAAAGCAATTTGCAATCCATACATAGGGCCATATTGAAAGATTATATACCAAAGTAGTGGTAATAAGAGCATAAGATACAAATCATAGCGCTTTATTACTTGCTTGAGTATGACTTTACTTCTTGGTACCGTCTTTTTCCTTAGCTCTATGTCTGAATGAGAAGCATCACTCTTAAAAGTAGCCACTCTATAACACCCTCTCTTCTATCATGTCGCTAAGCACTAATTGTACTTAGCGACATTTTTTTCTAAAAGTTATTTATAATTTAAATCGTATGCTTCCTGATAGATCTCCTCCAAACGATCTAATCCCATATTTTCAAGTGTTGCCACATACTCTTCCCACTTCTCAAAGCTTAGGTCACCAGTAATAAACTTAGCCGTCGATTCTTGATAATACATATCTATATCCTGCCTTAATTGCTCAACTTCTTTCGTTGTATCCTCATCGAAAATCGGAGCACCATAGACTGCTTCTGGTAAATAAGGATCTAACTTTCCTTGTGCCTCTTGTGCTTCTGGTGGATTAATAGCAGATGCATTTTTTTCTGTCACGAGCTGAGGTGAACCTCCACCTGGCCATGGAGTAAACTGGCCAATTTTCTCTCCAGACACGGATCCTAAGTATTGGGGATTTCCTTCTTCATCATATTCAAAGGTTTCTCCTTCCACTCCATAACGGAAGAAAATAGAGCCTTCCTCACTAAAGAAATGGTCAATCCATCTCATGGTTTCCTGTGGATATTCATTTGCCGAAGTAATAGCAAATGTTCCGAAATCCCTTGCGATTGGAGAAGATGGATGTAGTTGATCGCCATGTGGACCGACAATTGGTGACATTCCAATATAATGCTCTTTCACATCATTAAAGGCATCTGTTGTTTGATTCCAAAAAATGCCGACCTTTCCTGCCGTCATATTTCCGACAAATATCGATTCTTCCTGGGTGAATATCCCTCTATCCATTAATCCTTCAGTGTATAATTTGTTTAAAAATTGCAAATATTCCTTGAGTCTATCATCTGTCATCCATATATTTACTTGATCGTCCTTAATATTAAGCTGATATCCCATTTGATTAACCAGTCCCCACGAACCAGCCATGGAGTTCATTAATTGTCCCCAGTTACGAAAAGTCATTGGTACTTCATCCTGTTCGCCATTTCCATTTGGATCATTATCTCTAAAAGCCGTTAATACCTCTATCAGTTCATCAGGATTCGTTGGCTCTTTAAGCCCTAAGTTATCTAGCCATGTTTTATTAATCCAGATTTTATCCGTACGAGCTGCATTTAATGTTATCAATGCAGGCAATGCATATATATGCCCATCAGGAGCCGTGATCGATGCTTTTATTTCAGGATACTCTTCGTAGAGTGCTGTTAGGTTAGGCGCATACTCCTCTAACAATTCTTCAAGTGGAATGAGAATACCTGATGATCCGTACTCCACTGCCTCTAATTGCGAAATATCAGATTTATAGAATACATCCGGCAATTCGCCTGAGGAAAACTCTAAGTTCTTTCTTTCAGCAAATCCATCTTGAGGGACATCATCCCATTCGATGTTCATGTTAGTCATTTCCTCGTATTCCTGAAACATTCGCATATCTTGATATGGCGAATTTACAGGTGATCTTCTTGCAAAAAACCTTAAATCTATTTCTTCCTCCACAATGGGCATACCCTCCTCACGGAAACCTTCGGAAGGTCCTTCATCCACATGATCTTGCTTAACTTCCTCTGAATTCGAGCATCCCCCAGCCAAGAAACCTACCAGAATAAGTAACAAGACAAACTTCTTCATTTTTTTACCTCCTTCATTTTTAAAAACAAATTTTGTTAGCGTTTTCATAAATGGTAAAAAGAAATCCATCTAAATGAAGATGGAGTGTCAAGATCATGATGATTGATAAAGGTTCGTTTTCGGTCTTGGAGTAACATTTGTTCTATCTGCCCATTGTTTCCACATTGATGTTAATTTCTCCACTAGCTCTGGATAGATATCCGCTACATTCACTAATTCATTTCGATCATTTTCTATATTATAAAGCTCCCAATCTCTTTCTTTTATTTTCGATAGCTTCCATTTTCCATGTCTGATACCACAATGTTGCTCATGCTCAAAACAAAGTGTCCTTTGCTCTTCTTCCTTCCCAAGGAATGCAGGTAGCATACTTTTACCCTCCATTGGAAGAATTTGATGTCCTTCATATTTTTCAGGGTATTCTACCCCAGCAATATCAACCATTGTTGCCATAAAATCAATGAAATGACCTGGTCGATGATCAATCTCTCCTTGACGTGTGACAACCTTTGGCCATTGTGCAATTAATGGTGTACTGATTCCTCCTTCATGTCCATAATGTTTATAGAGACGAAGTGGTGTACTACATGCGCTTGCCCAGCCAGATCCATAGCTATGATAGGAATCTGGACCACCCATTTTGTCTAAATCTCCTTTACGATGGAGGAAATTCGAGGTGGTGATCCAATTGTCGAATCCCCATGGGTCCCATTCACCACATGCACCGTTATCTGAACAAAATAAGATCAATGTGTTGTCTAACTCATTATTCTCTCTTAAGTCCTCTATCACTCTTCCAATATTTTGATCCATCCGGTCCACCATTGCTGCATATATTGCCATCCTTTTTGATAGATCCTTCTGGCGATCCGGATCAAGTGAATCCCACGAAGGAATAACACCATGAATCTCTCTGTCACGACTCCAGTATTCTGACCGCGGTGGTAACTTGGCATCCTCTGGAATAAGCTTTAGCTCCTTCAATCGATTAAAACGTTCTTCCCTAATTCTGTCCCAGCCTCTATCATACATTCCCTCGTATTTAGCAACATCCGCTTCAGGTGCTTGTAAAGGGAAATGAGGAGCATTATAGGAGAGATATAAAAAGTAAGGCTTATCATCCTTTCTAGAATCCTCCATAAAATCTAGTGCATAATCAGTAATAGCGTCTGTTGCATAAAACTCTCCATCTTTATACTGGTGCTGAGGTCTTCCTTCTGGTAATCGGGAATAATCCTTCTGATCCCAAAAACTCGTAAAGCCACCTAAAAGACCATAAAATTCATCAAATCCTTTTTTAATCGGACCCTGCTTCCCAACATGCCATTTACCCGCTAAATAAGTGTGATAGTCTCCACCCTTTAGTACTTGAGCAAGTGTCACACATTGATCCTTTAAAAACCCCCGATATCCAGGTGTTTCACGATCCTCAGTCATCTCTCCAACCCCTGCTTGATGTGGATAAACCCCTGTTAAAAGGGAGGCTCGGCTAGGACAACACCGAGCAGAATTATAAAATTGAGTGAATCGCAATCCATTGGAGGCAAGACTATCGATATTCGGTGTATCGATCTCCCCTCCAAAACAGCTTAAATCAGAATACCCTAGATCATCTGCAAGAATTAACACAATATTTGGTTTATTATTGGACGTCATTCTAATTCCTCCTAAATCATTAGGTATTTGGTTTTCTTTTCGCATCATTGACAGATTTAATCTTTTCTAAGGCGATTTTCGGAGTACGGTCTTCTCTCAATAAACCGTTCACCTCTTGTTGAACATCCGTTGTTTGCGTATAACAATAGCCACAAATGTATGGAATGGACTTAATAGCATCTGTAATATCTTGATATCTTTTTAGAAATTCCTCTTCAGTTTCTACTTGATTACCATATCCCCAGCCACTTTCATGGTTAAAGGCGATACCACCGTACTCTGTAATCATTATTGGCTGACCTTGGTAGCTATACCCCTCTGCAAACGCATATTTATGCTTATTGTGAGGAAGCTTATTTTCTAAGATCAGTTGCTTATCTTTATAACGCTGAGCAAATTCAGATCCGAGCTCTTCGTAATCATGAAGGGCGATAATATCGGAAACAGTATGCTCCCAGCCATCGTTGACAATTACCGGACGTTCCCCATCGATTGCTTTCGATAAGTAATAAATCGATTCCGTAAATGCCTGTTGTTTCTTATCGTTGAATATTTTTGGAACACCCCACGACTCATTGAAAGGAACCCACGTAATAATAGATGGATGATTATAATGCTGCTGCATGATTTCTAACCATTCTTTTGTAAAGTTCTCAATGGCTTGATCACTAAACTCATAGGTTGCAGCCATTTCTGACCAAACGAGTAACCCTTTTTTATCGCACCAATATAAAAATCGTTCATCCTCTAGTTTTTGATGCTTACGAACACCGTTGAATCCCATAGCCAAGGTTTTCTCGATATCTTCAATCATCGCTTCATCTGATGGAGGGGTAAGCATCGTTTCCTTCCAATATCCTTGATCTAGCAAAAGCTTCTGATAGATAGGCACATTATTTAAAAGTATCTGGCCATCTTTAATAGATATTTTCCTCATTCCAAAATAGGAATCCACCTCATCTTTAACAGATCCATTTACTGTTAACTGAAAAGTGACATCATATAAATTAGGATGCTGTGGTGACCAATAAAACACCTTCCATTCATGGAGATCAGACTGCAAATCTATCTCAAATCTTCCGCTTTCACGATCTGGTACAATGGACAACTGTTTTACCTTTTTCCCGTTAAAGTGGATCACAGCATCTAATCTCCAATTATCCTGCACCTTTCCATTCAATTTGTACTCCATCGCTACGGTATTTTTATCGATATTTGGGGTTATTTTTACGCTTTCCATATGTTCTTCTTCCAGAAATTCAAGCCAGACAGTCTGCCAAATACCGGTGTTCTGTACATACCAGCAACCAAAGTTTTCATCAATCCAACGCTGCTTTCCTCTTGGTTGCATACAGCTCTGACTATCTTCGACTTTTACAACGATTTTATTAGTTTTTGTTTCTTCAACTGCATGGCTTATATCAAAGGAAAAGGCCGAATTTCCGCCTGCATGCTCTCCGATGAAAATACCGTTGATCCACACCTTCGTTAAATAGTCAGCTGCTTGAAAACGTAAGATAACTTTTTTTCCTATTTGATCTTTAGGAATCTCAAATTCTCTTTGATACCAAACGTTGGGATGAAATGCTTCTTCCCCAATACCGCTTGCTTCGGTTTCATAAGTAAAGGGTACTTGAATATCTTTAGTAAAACTTGCCGCTTTGTACCATGACTCCTTTTCCCCAATATTTTCATCATCAAAATGAAAATTCCATTGGCCATTTAAATTCATCCAAGTATCCCGTTGAAATTGAGGACGTGGATATTCTGTTCTTTGATAAGTGGTTACATTTGTTGACATACTATTCTCTCCTTTGTTCCTTAATAATCAATACACCCATCAGATATTATTCTTTTTTTAAATAAGCAGTATTTATTTATTTTTATTCACTATTTCTGCTTTAATTCCTAATATCTGTTTATTATGTATAAGATTACGCTTTCAAATCCTAAAAGTCAATACTTAAATTTAATTTTTATAGTTTAATTCAAATTTTCTGTTTTAATAAATGAAGTGATATCACATCACCTAAAGAAGAAGAGACTAACTCAATAGTTAGTCTCTTCTCATCAATCATTAATCTAATGGATAAAACAACCACATTTGTGCTGGCCCACTAGGGAGATCTTCCCATGTACCTATATTCGCACCGCGATCAATACTCGCACCATCCACATCCAATGCTTTTCCATTAGCTACATTGATCAATTTATAATATTTATTACTTACTTTTTCTATACTCCACTTTTGTGCATCCGTTCCATTCCACGCTTGGAGGTTTACATTTACCCACGGTGCGGTCAGATCACCATCAACAGTTAGATATTTTCCACTGTTAGTATTTTTTACACTATACTTGCCGTCACCGACATCTGTCATTCTCCAACGTTGCGACAGAGTAACATCAGATCCATCCCATGTTCTAACATTATATGAACCATCCTCTACATCTAACACTTTCCCACCATTAGGATTTACTAATTTGTACTCAACCCCAGATTCTATTGAAAAATTAACCTCTCCAGAAATTTCGACATAATCAATTTCCACCACATGTTTTTTCTTCATGAATTTAATCGTGTTATCATACCCCTTATTAAGATCAACTTCCATTGTGACTTCTTCAAAGTTTTTCTTACCAGTATATGGATAGGTCAATATCGATACAGGTTGATCATTCACGTAGATATAATTTTCCGCATCAGGTCTAGCATTGTTGGCATATTTAACTGTTATGGTGTATGTCCCAGCTTCCGGAACATTCACATCCTCAATAAGTATGGAGCTATTTTTATTATTCAGTGTCACCGTTTCTTGGCCCGGTCGGTCGTTTACTTTTGCTTTGTTTATTATCCCATGCTCAGCCTCTATTTTATATTCCCCTGATGGAACATTCATTAATTCTGTTGATGGCTCACCAAAATTCGGTGTACCATCCTCGTTCCAACTGAATTTTTGGATCCTCGTCGGGCGAGCACTACACCCTTGCCCAGGAGCGCTGTTACCATGATAAACAATCCAGTCTTCCGTTCCGTCTTTAGATGGAACAAAAGAATTATGACCTGGACCGTAGACACTGTTTTTAATAGACTTCTTAAAAACTGGTTCCTTTGATTTGGACCAAGCGTGTGGGTCCAATAAATTACTATCCTCGGAAGCAGTTAATATTCCGATTGCATAATCATCCTCCCAACAAGCGCTACCTGAATAAACAAGATAAACTTTGCCATTTCGTTTTAAGATCACCGCCCCTTCATTTACATGCATGCCTTTCTTTTCCCAGTCATACTCTGGATAGGTTAGGATCACATTTTCACCATCTAATGTCCATGGATTAGACATAGGTGCAATAGCGACTGCACTACCATGCTCTCCCGACCAGTCACCATATGCCGCATACATGAAATATAACTTTCCTTTATGCTCAAAAACAGATCCATCAAGACCATCGTATTGTGTGTTGACCTTACCTTTCTCGATCCATTCTCCTTGAAGCGGGTCAGGTGAATCATTTTCTAGGACATACACGCCACGACACGCATCACCACAACCTGTATTAGCCGTGTAGTAAATGTACCACTTTCCGTTAATGTAATGGATTTCCGGAGCCCAAATGTCTTTTAAGTGATCCGGCTTCGTCCAGATTGTTTTTCGTTCACCAAGTTCGATCCCTGTCAGCGTTCTTGACTTCCAAATATCGATACGATGGCCTAAAGTACGCGTGAAATAATAGTATCCATCCGAATGCAGCATGACATACGGGTCTGCTCCCGCTGTATTAATTGGATTAGTAAATGTAGTAGTAGAAGCTTTTATTGATTTTGTTCCAGATTTACTTTTAGCAAAATAAGAGGATGCAATAAACAAGGACAACACAAGTAAAAACAAGGAAAGAATATAGGTTTTTTTCTTTATTGAATTCATTTTTATCATCTCCTTTAAAAAATATAATCCAAAGCAAATAGGGACAGAGCCATTTTTCCGTAATCAATCAAAATATCAAGGTATTCAAGTCCTTGTTTCATCACTCCCTTTCTCATTTAGCAATGGATGAAACAATTTTCCCTCCCTTTCATTCAATATTCATGTTTTTATACACATTAGCTGTTCACAGGTTAAAGAATACGCTTTCATTATAGATAAGTCAATGCTTGTTTTTACTAATCATTTCATTCGGATACAAGCTATTTCACAATAAAGGGAGGGCATTTTGAAATCTCAAGCAGAAAATAAAAAAACTAACACACTCTCAATGAAGGAAGAAATGCGTTAGTTTTCTTTGACCGAAGACCTCTTCTCGAATCACATTATTCAAACAGAATTTTCAGTTTAATATCCTGCTCATAATCACCGAACTCTTTTCCAAATATATTAATACCACCTTTATGAACCGCATCCTCTTTAATTCCAATTTTAAAGGTAATATAATCCTTATCTGATAGCGCTAAATCTGCTAATGTGGTATTAGATAAGTGAAAATCATCTATCATGGTAGTTTCATTTGAAATCTTCCATGTTTTTAATGTTCCATATTGAGTACTTGTAGTATCTTTCCAATAGGTTGGATTCAGCTTTCCTGGCCGATCCCCATAATCACCTGGACTAGTCCATGTACCTATATCGACATGATTTACCCAGACCGTGATATCTGAAGGCCAATTAGGATCATAATTAGGTGCTTCAGAGCATAATTCTAGCGAAAACTGAATTTCTTTTATGACAGAATCAGGATGAATCACGATAGGGAATTTATACTCTAGAAATCCTTTTCGCGTCCAGATAATTTGAGCCTGAATTCTTTCGGGATTATGAAAGTAAACCGGGGAATCTTCCGGAATTAAAAACCTTTCATGGTTTGCCATCCCACAAGTAGGTGCTACTTGAAAGTCCACATACTGCCCAATAGGCATTTCAATTTCGTATGTTTTTAAATCACTTGCGGACGACTTATGTAGACTGTTCAAAACAATATGTACGTCATCAAAATTGCGGGTACACACCTTCATCGCACCTCTACTAGCTGGCCTTAATTCAGTCAAGATAAGATTTGCTTCTTCTAATACTCTGACGTGCGAAGCAGCTGTAGAGATCGGTATATTTAAAGACTCCGCTAGCTGATGTATGTTTAAATTTCCTTTATTTAATAATTCAAGAATACTAAGTCTTACCTTCGAGGATAATGCATGTGTTACTTTACTTAATTTTTCTGGTTCATTAATCGAAAGCTCCAACAATTCTAACCCCTCCCTAAACAGTTTGTTCCCAATTAGTATTAAGTCTATCATAAATATAAACAAAAAAAATGTTTTTATCTAGTGTTTATATAAAATTCTAGCATTTGGTTTAAATTTTTTAATTTTTATTAAAAAAATCAAGCGATGGCTCGATCACTTGATTTTTGAAGCTGGCTACTATTTGTTTATTGAAAAGTATTCTTGCAAGTATTTTCTTACTCCGTCTTCCTCATTCGTAAATGCAGTGATCTCTTTTACGATTTCCTTCACTTGATCTGTTCCGTTTTTCATAGCAACTGGGTAACCAATATAACGCATCATCGGCAAATCATTATTACTATCACCTATTGCCATCGTATCCTCTGGAGCTATGTTGTATAATTCCAGCAGTGCTTTAATTCCGGTAGCCTTGTTTACTCCTGCTACCATTACTTCCACATTATGATAGGAAGAGGAGGAGGTTGTAAAATCCTCTTCTTTTTTCATTCTTTCTAGCTCCTGAATCCAAGCATCCATTTGCTTATGTTCTGTACTGAAACAATATATCTTGGCATACTTTTGCTCAGGTATTTTTTCAACCCAAGCAATGTCTTCAGCTATAGCGGCTTCTCTCTCTAACCATTCATTTATTCCTACTTCCTCCGGCTTGTCTTTTTCGATCATATCCTTCATATAAGATTGATCCTGCTTCAAGCTCAGGCGCTGACCGTCATTCGGATGTACTTCATAATAAATCCCATGCTCTCTGGCAGATAAAATAACATTCTGAACAAGGTCTGTGGACAAGCTATGTTCTACCAATTTTTTTTCTTCTACGTAAGTAATCATTCCATTTGCTGTTACAAATCCATCTAGTTCTAAATCCTTCGGAGCAGAATCATAAATCTCATTCAACGATCTACCAGTGACAATAAATACTCGGATCCCTTTCTCTCTGATGACTTGTATTACATCAATCGTTTGTTTTTTTAATTCATTTTTATTATTTAGTAATGTGCCATCCATATCTAAACAAATAGCTTTAGGCATAAAAAAAGACATCAAAATATCCCCCTTTCAACACAATATCCATTATAGCACAGAGATAATTAATAGGGGGACTCATCGTTTAATAAGCAGTTTTATATTCTATGATTCAACCAAACACGCATTTGACCATTACCTCTATTATTCCAACTGTAATATGGCACTGCTTTGATATCAATTGGTATTAAATCAGGTTTATTGCTGTGATATAAGGGTTCCTTTAAGCATTCATCCTTCACGTATAACGCATTACTCTTTATGACAATCACTCCGCTAAGAATCGATTCATCAAATTTTGTGGTGAAATGTGATGAATCGGATAAAAAAATTCTTTCTAAATCTCTATTGAGGTGATCCACACCTTCAAACGCATAGACTAATGGACCGTTTCGCAAAGCTACTTTACCAACATTTTCTCTAACTGCTGGAGAAGAATAGACTTTTTCTACTTCCATATGTAGATCAAGCGTTATCCGGTCTTCTGCATGCCATACTCTGTTTATTTTTACATAACCATTTTCCGATTGATATTCCTCTAATAGTTCCCCATTGAGCAGTAGCCTATATTGATTGCACCAGCCTGGTAATCTTACAGCTAATTCAAACGATGACTCACTTTGGAGATCGAACTGCAGATCAATCTTCCCATCCCATGGGTAATTCGTTTTTTGTGTAATAGACACCTGCTTTTCATTCCATGTCACATTAGATTTACTATGGATAAACTGATTAATATAAAGGGTATCATTACTAACACTATACAGATAATTCCCAATCGAAGGTATAAATCTAGCTAACTGAGTTGGGCAACACGAAGTGCCAAACCATTCTACTCGATGATGCTGTCCATTCGAGGCGAGTGGATTATCATAAAAAAATTTCCTTCCATCAAGAGATACACCACTCAAAAGTCCATTATATAGCTCGGTCTCAACAATATCCGCATATTTGGCATCCTCATATAATAGATTCATTCGATGATTCCAAAATATCATTCCTGCAGATGCACAGGTTTCACAATAGGCAGTTTCATTTGGCAAATCATAATCCTTCGTAAAACCCTCATTATGATGAGAAGAGCCAATCCCCCCTGTAATGTACATATTTTTAGTGATCACATTTTCCCATACTCTATCTAAAGCAGCTAAATAATCTTCCTTTTCTGTTAAGCGGGCAACCTCAGACATAGCGGTATACAGGTACATCGCCCTCACCGCATGCCCCTTGACTTTTTCTATTTCACGTACTAACTGATCATCTTGACAATATGCTGGGCCCCAATCTTCTTTATTCCAAATCGCACCTTCCCCAAGCCCTCTTCCTCTTTGCTCCAATAACCATATTGCCAAATCTAGATAACGCTTTTCACTCGTTTCTTGATAAAGCTTCGTTAGGGCAAGTTCGATTTCTTCATGGCCAGGAACCCAGTGTCGTTTACTTGGGCCAAAAATGGTATCATAATGATCTACCAATCTGCAAGCAACCCCCAATAGCTTATCTTTTCCAGTAGCGTGCTTATAGGCAATAGCTGCTTCTATTAAATGGCCTCCACAATACATTTCATGTTTGTCCATATCTGTCCATTTATTCTCTGGCTCTACTAAAGTATAATAAGTCATGAGGTAGCCATCCTCCTCTTGCGCACTTGCAATTCTATCAATGATATCATCCGCTTCACATTCAAGTTCTGAGTCATATTGATTAGCTAAGGAGTAGGCGACCCCTTCTAACACCTTATATACATCGGAATCATTGAAAAAAATCCCTTCAAAATCACCGCTCATTAACCCACCAGCTTTTGAGAAATTATCAATTCTGCCCGTTTGCCAGCACTTATCTAGAGAGGCACGTAATGTTGTTTTTTGGTGGTCATAAAATCGGTCTTTCCAAAAACCATCTAGGATGGTGACATTCGTAAATGATACTTCTGAACATCTTGTTTGTTTCATGCTTTATTCCCTACCTTTCAAATAACAGCGAGATGGAAGGAAATCGGCTACCAGCCACCGATCTCCTTAACTAATTAACCTTTTAATCCTGTAAAACTTACACCCTTTACTATCTGTTTTTCAAATAGTAAAAAGGCAATAATGACAGGGATCGATGCGATAGCATTGACGGTCATCGGTAACATATAACTAGAGGAATAAGTAGAATTAAATGTTGGAATTCCTACTGGCAAGGTATATAATTCCTCAGAAACGATAGCTAGAAAAGGCCACAAAAAGTTATTCCAGGATCCAATAAAAGTGAAAATAGCTATTGCAGCAAGAGCAGGTTTGGCTAAAGGAAGCACAATATTCCAAAATAAACGCCAGTTGGAGCAACCATCAATTCTAGCACTTTCCATTACCTCGTGCGGGACACTATCAAAAAAGCTCTTTAATATGATTACACCAATTGGGGAGGCAATCATAGGTAAAATCAATCCAGCATAGGTATCTAGCATATTCATACTTTTTACAATCTCAAAGAGTGGAATAATCGTAGCCTCCCCTGGGACCATCATTCCAGCCAAAAAGAATAGAAAAATTGGAGTCTTATAACGAAATTGCATTTTCGATAGTGCAAAAGCAGCTAAGGAAGTAATAATTAATGTTAATACTGTTGTGATCACACCAATAATCACACTATTCCACAGCCAGAGAAGCACATCACTTTCCATTAAAATCTCCGTATAATTAGCAAAGGTATATGGTGGAGTAAACCAATCTAATGGATTGGCGACAGCCATATTTTTTGGTTTTAACGAAACAAATAGCATCCAAATGATCGGAAAGATAAATAGTAAAGCCACAACTAAAGCAATGATAACCTTTAATAAACGGAGTGGATCACGATTCCGTTCTAGTAGTGCATTAGGGGTACTCATAAAAATTCTCCTTTCTTTAGAAAAACTCGCATTCCTTATACTTAGAGTTAATGTGTTTGTCTTAATTTCCCATTATAGATGCAGTGCATTGCTGACTTACTGAAGTTTTGCCAATCTATTTAAATCATTCGCCCTCCTTGACCTCCTGCACGAATTTGAATAATAGATAATACTAACAGGATAAAGAACAGAACATAGGACATAGAAGCAGCATAACCAAGGTCATATCTCTCAAATCCCATCTCATAAATGTACTGTATTAGTGGCCTTGTGGAAGTCCCGGGTCCTCCATCTGTAATTAATAGAATTTGAGCAAATACTTTGAATGAGCTAAGAACCTGTAGCAACAAAATCACCCTTGAAATCGGTATAAGCTGTGGCAATGTAATCGATTTAAACATTTGCCAGCGAGTGGCACCATCTATTTCTGCCGCTTCATACAAGTGATCAGGAATGTCTTGTAAAGCTGTTAAAAACAAAATCATATTAAAACCCACTGTCCACCATAACGTAACCCCGACAATACTTACCCATGCCAATACAGGATTACTTAACCAAAAAGGCTCTGCATCTATTCCAAATAACTGAATGAAGTTGTTAAGGAAACCATTATAAGGTTGTAATATAAAAATCGCCAAGAAAGAAATAACGGAAACCGATAATATACTTGGGAGAAAATAAGCACTGCGAAATAATGTCTTTAATTTCGAATTTAAATTTGCTAGTAAAGCTAACAAAAGTGCTAGTATGATCATTCCTGGGGTTGATAGGATGACAAACAATGTCGTATTCCATAACGATTGCCAGAAGTCTATATCTGTAAACAAAGCAATATATTGGCTAAACCCTGTGAATTCACCTTTTTCTATTAACGACCAATTAAAAAAGCTCATTTGTAAACCTTTAAAGATTGGAAATATCGTAAAAATTACATAAGCTAGAAAAAAGGGTAACAAGAACAAACCAGCATAAAGGTCCTTTTTCCATAATGATTTTTTCATTCGTTTTCTTCTCCTTTCAACTAAAATTTACTTCTTCACGAGGTTCTCTAAATCTTTAATCAGTGTGTCAATCACTTTTTCTGTAGATTCTCTGTTTGTCCAGGCTAAATCCAGATTTTGTTCAAAGACTCTTTTAGACATATCTCCATAGGCTGTCTTGTTTGGTAGAGCAACATATTCTGCTACTTTTGCATAATCAGATCGATAAGGAAGATCTTGAAACTCTTGTGACTCTACAACCGATTTCTTTGCTGGAATATGACCTGCTTCCGCCCAATCAACCCCACGGTCTGTTACGAAATCCATAAACTTTACAACAGCGAGTTGTTTCTCTCTAGTCGTATTTTCCTTTATTGGCATAATTAGTGTGTGGGAATCTCCCCATGTTGCTTTTTGCTCAAAAAGGTTCGGTAAAGGCAGCGCAGTAAAATCTAACCCTTCCGTTGTTTCCCAGATTCCAGTCGCCCAAACCCCTGTTGTCATGGTAACTGCTCGACCTGTTTGAAAATCCTGATAAAAATCGGCAAGGTTTAATGGGACAATCTCATGCTCATGAAAGAGAGAACGCACATAGTTCGCCGCCTTAATCGCTATTTCTCGATCGATTGTTACATCTGGACTGGACAGATCCCCTGAATAAATTGGTGACCCTCCCATTTGAAAGTAAAATGCCCACCACATACGAAATGGGTCTGCGCCAGCATTACTAATCGCTAATGGTATTTTATCCGGTAGCGCTTTCTTTATTTTGAGCAGAAAATCGATATACCCTTCAGGTGTTTCTTCCATTATGATGTTTCCATTTTCATCTAACACTCCCGCTTGGGCTGCAAGATCATTATTTACATACATAATAAATGGATGTGTATCAATCGGAACACCGTAATGCTTCCCATTCAAATTAGTTCCTTCGACTAGATTTTTAGTGAATTCATTAAAATCGAGCCCTACCTCTTCTGCAAAATCATCAATTGGCTCTGTTAACCCCCGACTGTTAAGTTCAGGAATTTTAGAAGTATGCGCTATTGCTACATCCGGTCCTCGATTGGCAGCAACACTAGTTACCAGTTTGGTATAGTAATCACTGTTTCTTATCGCCGGCATATTGACAACAATCTCATCTTGACTGTTATTAAACTCCTCTACTATTTCTTCCATAAAACTGAGATCACCTCCACCAAACAATGTCCAGAAGTCTAATTCAATTTTGGCATTATTATTCGTTTCACTGTCTGAGGAGCACGAAGCTAACACAAAAAGAAAGAAAGGTAAAATCAGCATCAGTTTGAAAATTTTATTCATTTTTTCTCCTTTCCTTGTAACGAAAAAAAGGGTAAATCGTTACAATTTTTGTTTTATTACAAATTATATGTAACATTAGTAAAATAATACGCTTACATTTTTAATATGTCAACATTATTTTATCTCATTTGTGTTTTATTACACATTTTATGTTTTTATTAGAGCAAACAGGGAAAATATATGTTTCCATCTAATCTCTGAGATTTAAATCTATCATTAGAAGGGAAATAATTATCAGGGGACTTTAGAAAATTAAATGGATTAAAAGGCGGAAAGGGTGAACCAGGTTACACAAGCCAAATAAGAACCTATGGATATCGGTATCAGAGAAAATAGATTATAGTCTACAATTTCAATAAAAAACGACCTAAATCTAATTTTCATTAGACTTAGGTCTTCTTATATCCATGTGTAGCTTGAGGGAATAGTGAGTAACTCCATTCCAAAGTATTTGAATATTTGATCTGGGTTTTTCGATTTATACAAACATTTTGAACAGAACAGCTTTTCAACTGANNAGTGGCTTCTTTCAGGTCAAAAGTCACTAATTCTTCACATTAAACGTGAGCATCAGGGGCTTTGTCAGCTACAACAGCCAGAATGATGTTATGCTCAAGAAGTGCTTTTAACGCGCAGAGCACCATCGTGTATCCCCCCATTGAATCAATGGCATTGTTTACCATATCATCTCCATTGCCTGCAAACCCTGAGTTTGTAATTGAAACAAATGTTTCATTTTCATTTCGCGGGAAAAACGACCACTCGGTTTTTGTGTTGTCCGATGATTCGATCCGAATCAGTTTGTTTTGCTTAATTTCTTTTACATATAGATCATCAGAAACGCCGTACATCTCCCATTCCCATCTAATATGCTTTCCCTCCTCTAATCTTCCACTACTTTTGGTGAACCAAAACTTTGTAGTAATTTCCGGGTTAATAAAAGCTTCAAATACTTCATCAACTGGTCTCCGAATTAGCATTTCTGATTTAACAGTCGGGATATGATTCAATGTTACCATCTTATTTCTCCTTCCTCTTTCTAGCTTCATTCCTTATTTTATTACTTTTGGTATCAATCTTAAGTTTATCATATATGACTGATAAGCATTTCTTTCCGATTGCTTAAAAGTTCATTCTCTATTAAATTCTTGCATAACACATTGGTGTGTATAGATAATCTAAAGTATTGGGAACAACAAGATCTAATTTATAAGGAAAATCGATATTGGATCAGACTTCCGCTTAANNATATTCGTTATATATACAACTTTATTTTATTGTTACTATTAAAATACCCTTTGGACAAAAGGATATCCAAAGGGTAAAACGTCGCGATTATATTTCAAAGCTACACATAATCCGGCAGTTCATTTGCATCATCTGGAACATCTACAAGATAAAGATTTGCATAGCCGTTTCGGTCGCTTGTATAAAGTAATTTCTTCCCGTCTGGTGTAAACCTAGGGTGTGCATGAACCTTTTGTACATGAAAGCTACATCTATGCTCACAAAGAACCTTTGGTTTAGAAAATCCATCCTCGTTCTTGTACCATATAATGATATTCTTTAAAGGGGCTCTACCATCTACCACTATTTTTGAAAAATCATTCGAAAAGGCATGCCAATTTACAAAATTAAACTCAACTTCTTCTTCTTCCGTATGATCATATTTAATTTTGCCAAAGAAGCCTGTCCGATCTTGCCTAAATCCATGATAGCCAATTGTTTCTCCATCCTGATACCAATATTCATGTCCAATCATTTCGTCCTCTTCTTTTCTCTCTCTAATTTTCCACACATCCAAAGACTCGATATTAAGTACCCAAATACGATGATCCACCAAATTCCATGGTCCCTCATGGCAAAACGTAATTAATTCTTTTTTTGTTGGAGAGGTATTAATATGGGTAATGAAGTTATCTTCTTGATACACTACTGTTACCTCATTTGTTTCGAGAGAAATCTTGATGATTTGAGATTTTGGTCTTGCTTCCATTAATGCACGATGACCAATATAGCCATTCCCTAGATCTGTATAAACCTTATCTGAGAGATCCTCTCTCTTACAAGTAATTAAGTATTTTCCGTCTGCCGTACAATTTAGGTTTCCACCTAACCATGAGCTTAATTCTTCATATATTACTTTTTCTTTCAAAGTATTTAGATCTAATTCTATTATCTGCTGATCTTTACGAAAGTAAACTCTCGTTTCATCAGGATGTAAACATGGTGAAAGTCCTTCATAGGTTTTATCATGATCAGTCAATTGGGTAATTACACCTGTTTCTATACAGATGCTGAATAAATCTGTTTTATTATTACGATCTGAACAAAATAATAGTTTACGACCTTCGTCATACCAGCCATTCTCCGTAAAATAAAAATGATGACTATGTCCAGTATAGCTTGTTAGCTGGAGAGTAGATATACCAGTAATTCTATCTTGAAATTTCCTCCATTCCGGTTGCCACTCTTTTCCCTTCCCCATCTTCTCATCTCCT
>JACYYJ010103640.1_pt1 | contig 55013 bp, 75 predicted proteins | sample 8236861 | NCBI WGS metagenome assembly JACYYJ01 (sample SAMN14103086, study PRJNA606662) | landfill metagenome | isolation source: landfill solid waste | place: India:New Delhi, Okhla landfill site | collected 2017-11-05
GTCCCTATGCGCTTACTGTTCACGCGCGCGCTAGGTAGGACCCGCGATTAATTCGCGCGCTATGCGCCGCGCGTTGCATATTTTACTTGCGATTAACGCATCGGCCGCTATGTAGCGGGAACGGAACGCGCCACGTCACGGCGCAAGCGAAAGGAAAAGCGAAGATGCAAACGGAAGCCATATCAGGGACGCGCGACATGGCGCAGCGCTGGCACAATGCGGACCAGGCTGGCGCGCAAACGCTAGCGCAGCTGGGCGGATTGAGCGCCAGCGATGGCCGGAAAGCTTGGCAAGTATTCGTGCATATCGGACTGGCGCGCGCCGACGTTGTGATGGGTCAGCCGGAATTCAGGCATGGCGCCACGCTAGAGCCGGACGTAATTCGCCGCGCTGTCGATCAGGCTGCAGAGCTATTGGCAACGCGCGCTGCCCCGTGGCGCAAGCGGAGGGGGCGCTGACATGCTGCAGCTAGCCCTATCCGTCACATTCGCCGCAAGTGCTGCAATCGCGCTCGCGTCTCTCATTCAATCCGCGCGCGAGCTGGCCGCACAATGGCCAGCAATCCGCCGCGCGCTCCTATCGTTGGAGCTTTGATCCATGCTCTATCAAACTGAATTCCCCGACTATCCCGCCGAAGCGATGCCAGCGATTCCCGACGGCTTCACCGACCGGTCATGGCGCAATGAGCCCTGCCCTTGTTTCATCCACGAGGCGAGCGGGTTGGTTCTGTGGGTCGACTTCCCCGACCCGAAGGCGCGCCACTATGGCACGCCAAGCGCCCGCTATGTCCTGCAGCGCTGCACTAACCGCCACCCGCAAGCGGGTTGGCAATTCGACGACGGCTTGCAGCAAGTCACCGAAACCGACGACTGGCAGGACATTCTAGCTCACATTGCAGCCGAATAGCCGAAACTAGGGCGCGCCTAGCAAGCGCGCTCTAGTCCGCCGGATTGTCCGCCCGGCGCTGATGATGGCAGGACAAGCGAAAGGAAAGCGCGATGCATCACGATAGGGAATTGGAGCAGCTGGCGCGCGACGCGCAAGCGGCGGCCGATAGAGCGGGCGCGGCAATGGCAGTTTTTAATCTCAATCGAGCCGGCCGCCGCTTGTTAGTTATCCGCGATGCGGATTCGTTCGCTGGCGAGAATCGCTTAGTCGCGGGACCGTTCGCGCCGCAATCCGAAGGGGAATAAGCCATGATCAACGTCGACAAAGCCGGCTGGCACATCTGGCAAAGCGCGAACGGCGCCATCGTTGCCAACGGTCCGGACGAGTGGAATCGCCATTTGCAATGGCCTAGCGTCCGAATGGCGATTGATTATCTGGCCGCTTGGAATCGTGCGGCCGCTTTCGCCGTCTATCAGCAAGCGGCGGCCGAGCTGGAACGCGAAGCGGCGGCCGCTAGCGTCGCGCTCCAAGCTTTCCCCAAAACCGGGCCCATGGGACTAACTGGCGACGCGACGCGCGCCTTGCCCGAATGGCAGGCGGCGCAAGGCGCCTATCAATGGGCGGCCGACGAATTGCGGCGATTGAACGGGGCGAACGTCAAGCGCTTTGCGCGGGAATTGGCGGCCGAGCGGAAGGCGCGACGCGCGGCCAAGATTGCCACCCTATCGGAGGAATCGGAGCGCCACCCTATCCGTTGCACCTAAGCCGAAACCGGGCGCGCCCCTAGCCGGGCGCGCCATGGTCGCGCGGAATTGCTCAAGCCGCGCCTGATGATGGCAGAGCAAGTGAAAGGAAAAGAGACATGCCGAACCTAGCCCAAACCGCCCGCTCGTTGGCTGATGCATTCGAAACCGCCACGCGCGACAATGGCGAAGAATTCCAGCGGCTGCAGGATAGCGCGCCCGAATGGATGGCGGAAGCTGTACGCGCCGCGCATGATGGCGGCACATTGATGCCGAACGATTGGAGCTATCGCCTCACTAGCGCGATGGCCGACCATATCGCGGAAGCGCTGGAATATGATGCCAGCCGGGACCTTGCCGACATTGTCGACGAAGGGAGCGACCAGCTTGTGCCGGTTTACAATGGCGAGCGGTTGGCATGGCTGGCCAGTCACTTGGAGCGCGCCGGGCGCGTGGATGAATGCGTGGCAGAGTACGGCTGGCCTAGCGACGGCGGAATATTTCAGGCCATCGCCTATGGCATCGCAGCAGAATTGCACATGATCGGCAGCGCGCTTGTCGCGGCCATCCAGCAGCAGGTGGACGAAAGCGAATTCTAACCGCCCGGGGCGGCCATAGCGCCGCCCCTATCCCGGCCGCCTGCAGCCCTACCGTGGGCAACGGGCCGCCCGGATAGGTCAAGGGCCTAAACCGGCGCCGCGCGGATCCAGCGGCAAGAGAAAGGAAAAGTGAGATGCTAACAGGCGCGCTAGTGGCAACGGGCCACGGTTACGAAAAGAGCGAACGCGGCCGGTGTGAGGCGTTCGATCCTTATGAAATTATCGCCAACCCGCTTGGCGAGTGGAGCGAAGCGGACCGGGAGAGGCGCACATTCGCCGGTAAGAGCGGGCCGGGTGTCACCTACGGGAGCCACGCGCTCTATTTGATGCGGCGGAAGGATGCGCCGCCGGGCGAGCGGGATCTCTTCATTGCCGTGCACAACGGGAGCGGCCGGCAAATCTGGCGCATTCCGGCTTGTTTCAATTACGCGGCGGAAACGGCCGATGCGCTTTGCTCCATGCCTGAGCGGGCGCTCTATTCGCTCTTGTATGGAATAGTCGACGCGCTCGATACGACGAAGCGGGCGGCCGAAGAGGCGACGTCCGCCGAATGGCGCCGCGCCACACTGGAAAAGCGCGTAAAAGTATCGCGCCAGCCGGCGAAGAGCCGGGCGTTCGTTTGGATCGAGCCCGCGCCGATCGAGGGCGAAGATTCTCGCAGCTATGAAATACGCAAGGCATTTGCCAAGCCATCCGGCGTCCGGTGATTACCCTACCGCGAGCACTATAGGCGAAACGCACCCCTAGCCCGCTCATTCGCGGGCGGGGGAAGCGTCCGGAGACATCGCCCACGTCTCCGCTGATGAGCCAGGGCAAGCGAAAGGAAAAGTGAGATGGAAAATTCAGCGATTGAAACCGCGGGCGCGATCGAAGCGCGGGCCCGGTTTACCGTCGACGGCGAAACAATCCGCGCGGCCGCTAAGCTGCTAGCCGGCAAGGTTGTGCAGCGGCGAAATACCGTCCCGATCCTCTCTTTTCTGCACGTTGCGGCCGATCCCGTCGGCACCGTGACGCTAACCGCCAACAATCTCGACCAGCAAGCCAGTATGACAATTGCAGCCGATGTCGAATGCCCAGGCGCCTTTTGCGTCGAGGCGGCCAACTTGGCGGACATGGCCCGAACACTTGGCAAGGGCGCGGGCAAGGGCTGGCAGCTTGGCTTTGAGGACGGCGAAGAGCGGGCCACCGTTCACGCGGGCCGAACGCGCCTGCAGATTACCCGCTTGCCGGTCGACGATTTCCCTTGGCTGGCCACCCCTACCGCTGACGCCGAAGGCGACGAAAGCGCCCCCCTATCGCACTCATTCACCGTTCCAGCCGCGCAGCTGGTGGCGGACCTTGCGACGCTGGCGCCGTGTATCAGCAAAGAGCAAACGCGCTATTATCTTTGCGGCGTAGCGCTGCAGCGGGGTGAATGCGACGGCGAACCGCGCCTGATCCACGTTGCGACCGATGGGCACGGAATGGCCATCGCGGCGCGGCCGATTCCGGACGGCGCCGAAGAGTTGCCCGACATCATCATTCCGGGCGATGCCGTTTCCGCGTTTCTGGCGGCCGCTAAGTTGGACAAGGGCGCCACCGAAGCGGCGCGCGTGTCGGTCGACACGAGCAAGGGCGCGGGCGTTATCTCAATCGATCTCGGCGCTTTTGCGCTTTGCTCCAAGCTGATCGACGGCACGTTTCCGGATTGGAGGCGCGTCGCGGACTTGAGCGCCGCCCCTACCGATGAAACCGACGCGCCGCTCTTTCCTGATCTGCTCCCGGGCGCCCCTACCGCGCAAATGGAGCGGCAGAGCAAAGCTTGCCCGTTATCGATCGAATGGCAGGCGGGCGGAACAATGTTCAAGGGCCGTTGTCCGGATGATGCCGGGCTCCTGTTCCTCGCGATGCGTATGCGCGGCCTTACTTGCGACAAGAAAGGCTTCAACTTTGCCATGTCCGGGCGTGGCGAAGCGCGGGCCTATCTCGAGGCGCTGGCGCAATCAGCCGGCTTGCTGGCGCCGGGCGACATGCGCGCCCGTGTCGAGACTATGATTGAGGATCTAGGCGAGACGTTCGCGCCCTATGGCCGCGCCACGCAAGAAACGGTTTCGCCGCGGCTAACCGACGAGGGCACGCTGCAGGAATTCGGCGGCCGTATCGTGGGAATGACAATCGCCGGCACGGTGACACGCCACGCCTGGAGCGAATGTGTCGAGGATTGGGAAACGCTGTCTAAGCGCTGGGTGACGCATGCGGAGACGGTCGAGCCGATCGAAGGCTCTTATTCGATCCTTATGCCCGCCGATGGGCCGCAACTGCAGCCGCAAAGCTACATTGAGGCGGCGGACGGTTATCAGTATCCCGTGGCGGACAACGAGCGCGCCATTCACCTATCGGCCGCGCAAGTGCGGGCGCTGATCGGGGAATCGTGCTTCGAGACGCTGGAATTCCCGGGCGCGGACGGCAAGCCGCGCCATGTCGCGCGCTGGCTTTGGGATGATGGCGCCAGCCGGTTCCTGATTGTCGGAGAGGATGGCCGCGCGCCGAAGAGCCTAGACGCGGCGCGGGAGTATGTGACGCGCGAAGAGATAGAGGCGGCGCTTGCTGGCGAGCCTGTGGCGATCGAGGCCGCCCCTATCGTGGACATTGGCGAGCCGGTTTCGGACGCTACGGCGCCCGCTCAGTGCGAAGAGCCGCTAGAGGCTCCCGCCATAGCCGCGGAGCCTGAAATCATCGCCAGCGGCCCGGAAATCGAACCGGAGACGCTATCTGGTGCGCCAGCTGTGCCCGTTGCGGAGATTATGGCCCGGCTTGAAGCGCTCGAGGCGAGACTTGCCGCCCCCCTATCGGCGGAACGTGAAGGGCCGGCCTCCCTATCCCCTACCGGCGCTATCGAGCCGGCGCGCAAGCGTAGCGCGGCGCATGCACGGGCCATCCGGCGCGCATGGGCGGAAAGGCAGGCGAGGCGCGCATCGGAGCACAAGCGCGCCCGCGCGCTCAATCTGGCGCTGGCGCAACGCCGGGCACGGCAACAGGCGGCAAGGCAGGCGGCCGATCTAGGCCAGCAGCTAGACGCTATGTGCCGGGGCCTGGATGAGGCCAACCGCAAGCGCGGCCGCAATGCCAGGCTTGCCCGGAAGCGGACGCGCGAGCTCGTGGCGGCCGTCAATCTCATGCACACGCACGTTGACGCGCTAACGGCGGAGCTCGACGCGGCGCGGCGCTCGCCTACCTACTTCGTCGCGGAGACGGGCGCGGAGCAAATCGACCTTGTCGGGCGGAGCGCCTACCATGCGAAACTGGCGGTCGAGCGGGCGGAGACGGCCGAACACGCGCTTGCCGCTATGCGGGCGCGTTGCGAGCGAGCCGAAGCGGCACGCGACCAGTTGGCCGATGCGGTCGAGGCTATGGGCACCAGGCTTGCCAACGCGGAAGCGGCCGTGCGCCGGCTGCAGGCGGCATAGGGGGCCTATCAGGGGAATAGGTGGCGGGTTCCGGCTCGCCACCCCTATCAGGGGAAACTGAACCATGAGCAGCCTTTGCCAACTCGCCAGCGACTATCGCGGCCAGATGCCGGACGATGGACTGGCCTTCGAACAGAAAGTGGATGGATGGCGCGCGATGGCCTTCCGCGGACATGGCGGACAGCTACGGCTATGGTCGCGCAACGGCCACCGGATCGAAGGCGCGGGCCATATCATCCACCGGCTGCAGATAATCGAGGAAGCCGCTGGCGAGCCGCTCTTTATCGACGGGGAATTCCTTGTCGGCGGAAACCTCGCGGACACTAAGCGCTGGTGCGAACAGGGCTGGAAGATGGGCGGTGAGGCCGGGCGCTTCTATGCCTTCGACATCGCGCCGCTATCCGAATGGCAGCGGGGCGGATGGGACCAGCCGTGGCACGAGCGCAAGGCCTGGCTGACAAAGCTGGTCCAGGCGGTCGACGAGCACTTGGCATCGCAATGGGACTGGCGCGAAGGCAGTCGCGGGCGCGATGATGGCCCGTCGCCCGTGATAGTGCTCGAGGATGGCTGGTGTTTCACGCCGGCCGATGTAGCGAGCGAGGCGCGGCGCATGTGGGCGCGCGGGGCGGAGGGGCTGATGCTGAAAGCGCCGCTTGCACCCTACCGGAGGAATAGGTGCGATGCCTGGCTCAAGGTGAAGCAGGACAATCAGCACAAGTGGATGCGGAAGGCCGCTTGAGGGCCTACCGTGGGTATCAGAGAAAGGAAAAGCGAAATGGGCATGCTGGACATCACGATAACGGAGGAAGGTTTCTCCCTATCCTTCGGCGTTGATGCGGAGATGGGCAACGCAATCGCAGGGATTTGCGATGCAGCGTTAAGCGCGCCGGCCAGTGAACGGCGCCGCGCGATTGCCGCGCTCAGGGATTGCCGGCGAGCGATCAAGTTGGACAGAGAAAGGAAAAGTGAAATGACCGAAGACATGGAAAAGGTGACGATCAAGCAGACGCGGGGACCGACCCTCGAGTTCTTCGGGCTGCTGCTGGCCAGCGATGAATGGGAGACGCGCGGCCGCGATCCGCACCGGATGACGATCCAGGTTTGGGAGACGCGGGCAGGGGCGCTTGTCGCCGTGTCGCGGGGCGAGCCGATCGGGCGGGAAGGCGTGACCGATACGCGGGCGCTAGTGGTCGAGCCCATGCGTGGAGCCGCCAAGGTGTGGGAAAAGAGCGACGGCGACACCTTCGAGATGGAAGGGGACATTGATGAGGCCGCCATGCACTTCGCCGTGCTCGACTTCTTCAATTGGGAAAACCGGGCCCGCTCGATGGCGCGTAAGCAATTGGGTTGGTCGCTCACGCGGGAGATTGCGTGACCCCCTACCTCGCTCGCTCAGCCCCCTACCCCTATCGCACTCATCCGTGAGGGAAGGGGGCTACCGTGGGCGCCAAGCGCAAACTGAAAGCAACTGAGCCCCGCCCCCTACCTCGCTCATGTGGCGCACACCCCCTATCGCGCTCATCTGCGCATGGGGGCTATCGTAGGTATCAGGGCGGCGTGAGTGCCCGTCACGCCGCCCCGCCCATCTGCCGCGGCGGGAGAGGTCGCCGCGGCCGGGTCCTAAATCATCGAGATAATCGAGAAGTCCTGGGTATAGGTCTGCGGCTTACGGATCCCGCGCGCGAATCCCGGCTTCTTGAGCAGCCCCATGTACGTCTTCGATTGGCGCCGATTGGTCGCTTCCGGATCGAAGCAGCAATAGACGATGCCGCGCGTTCCAAGTTGCCTCAGCATGGGCTGGAAGCTCTCTTCGAACTCCGCCTCGCTTACCCAGCCGAGCGTGAAGTCGAGCGAACGAAAGATTAGCCCGGGATCCTCGTCGAGAACGCCGTATTGCGTGAACTTCGCCTCGCCGAGATCCTCGATGCCGCGCTCATAGTCCCAATTGTAGAACCGGGCCGGCTGTACGCGCTTGCCGAGCACAATCATGGCCGCCTCAAACGCGCCGGTGTGGCCGGTGATGTCGATGCGGAACCACGTCGCATTCACCGGCGACGCAAGCTCGAGATGCGAATGGTAGAGCCCATCGGCAGGGGTAGGGGAGGGCGTTGGGGAGATGAAGTCTTGCACGCTGCTGTCATAGGGCGCCGAGCCGTCGACCTGAGCCTGTGACGTCCCCAGCCGCAAGCGAACGTCGGTGCCGGACAGGGCGTTGGCGGCGATGACCGAACAGAAGTCCACGGCGCGCGACGCGGGGAATTGCCCTCGAACCCAATGGCTGCTGCCCGACGTCCCGCTCTTCCAGGTGAGCCCGATCGCATCGAACCGGGCTAGGTTGGTGACGGGATGCCCCGCGGTGACGCTGTCGGCGGTAAGGTTTGTTAGCGGGAGCGGTACGACGAAGATCGGCTGACGGATGGGCATAGCTTTACCCCCACACCACGAGGGAGGCCTTCTGACTTGCGAAGTCGAAGGCTATCTCTGCCACCAGCACGTCTCGATCGACACCACGTGCGGGATCGACATAGTTCGCTTGCGGGACAGTGCCGCTGGCAAGGGACAAGCCAAGCGCCTCTTCAAGCCCCTTCACAGTGACGCCGAAGCGCCGCCGCTCAGCGCCGAGCAAGTCCTGCCGAGCGTCTGCGATGGCCTGAGCATCCGCCGGATCATCAAAGAACGTCTCAAGCGGCTCTTCGTCGCGTCGGGCAAGCGCACCGTGGCGCGTGGCAATGGCGGGGCTTTCAGCGATCGCGCGGCGGAACTCCTGGCGCACGAAGCCGATGCGGGCCGGGGTGGCTCCCATCGAATTCTCTCCTTTGAACGGCGGACTAGCGGCCGCAAGCCGCCATCAGGCGGTCGTTGTGGCGGTCGATCTCGTCTATGGTTTCGGGCGTATCCCAGCGGTTGCCGAGGTCGTCGCCGAGCTGGTGCATCCGATACGGGATTATCCGGTCAATCAGGCACAGGGCGGAGTGCGTCACAGTTGGCGCGGGTGTCGACTGTTGCGTAGCGCAAGCAGCGCTCATAGCGCTCAGCATCGCCGCCGCGGCGAACCTTGTCTTCGGCTTCATTGGCTTTTCCTACCTGGTCGAGAATGGATTTCTGGCCCGCGGATTCTGCCTGCGCCTTGCCAGCCTCTCGGCCGCCGTCGACGAGCGCAGTGTCGCGGTTCTTGTTGATGACGATGATCGTGCCGGCGATGACTAACGCGAGGGCGAGTAGGGACATCCCGATCTTCGACGTGAAGGGCGCGATGATGCCGCTGAGAACCTCTTTCACTGTACGGCTCCCTGATCGGGACGGTCGAGGTCGACGCCCTTGATCGGCGCGCCTGCCGCGTCCTTCTTGATGAGGTGGATGGCGTAGAGCGCATCCGAGCGGTTGTTGTAGCCTTCACCGCTGGAAGCGATGATGCGGCTGTTGTCGGCGCGCAGGCGCCAGCGCCATTGGGTTCGGCGCAGCATGCCCGGACGGGCGCGGAATACCTCGAAGTGCATCAATACCTCCCTTCGCCCGGGTCGAATGTCGGCTCCGGTAAGTCGTCTGACGGAACTCGCCGGTGAGGCAAGTTGGAGGCATCGACCTCGTGCGCCTCGTGTGCCTCCCGGATGATCTCGTTCTTGTCGGCGCTCGACTGCGAGGTGCCGAAGAAGAACATGACGACGGCGCTGCCCCAGCCGAGAATGACGCCGGTGCCCATGTCCATGATGCGCTGGTTCGATTCCGGCACCGTCTTGAACAGCAGCATGGCGACTAGGCCCGTGCCCACGCCGATGATGATAGTGGCGAGCCAGAAGCGGGCGCTGGTGCGGGTCATCTCGCCCATTCCCCGGTCTTCTTATGCAGCCAAGCGAGGAACTGCCCGACCGTCTTGTTCTTGAGGATCGACGGGTTCGCCTCAGTTGCGGCTTCCCCGGCAATCAGGTCCGCGCGCTGGTTGACGTCAGCACCGATGACCAGCGCCGCAGTGACCGGCCCGAAGAAGTGCGCTGCGTAGAGCGAGGCCTTGTTGATCGGGATGCCCTTGGATTTGAGGTAGGCCGCGTTCTTCGCCGTGAACGTCTTGGCCCGCCGCAGCTGCTCTTCGGGCGATGGCTTGAGCCCGCCGAACGCAGGGCGGAGCGTCGGCCCCCATTGCCCGCCCTCTCCCAGCCACGTTGACCGGATGAACTGATAGAGCCCGCTGGCGCTCGACGTCTTGGCCTGAACATAGGGACGGTTGTTGCTCTCGATCTTCGACAGCATCGACCAGTAATCGTCGGGGATCTCGCTCACTGGCGCCGGTTTGGGCGGCATCAGCGCGTTCAGGACCGCAATCGTGTCCCGGCCTGCCCAACCATCCACCTTGAGCCCGGCGCGCTCTTGGAACAGCCGAACGAAGGCGTCGTCTGAAATAGTCGTCACTTCGCATCCTTTCCGATCATCGCCCGCAGCATGGCGAGCACGCGTTCACCGAAGACCTCGACCGCCATCAGCCCCGAGAAGCCGAGCCCCACGCCCCACACCACGGCCATCCCGGGCGACATCGGCGAGCCGGTGAAGGCGCCGGTGACGATCAGGAACAGGACGATCAGCAACAGCAGTGTCAGGGCCGCCTGTTGCAGCCGGGTCAGCTTGCGCAGCGGTGGCGGGGCGATGACGCGTGCGAGCAACAGCCCCGCGCATGACAGCACCAGGGCGAGCACCGGAACTTCCGTCCCGAACAAGGTAATGACCGCCGGGCCGAGCGACGGCGCGACCACCGCCGCAGCAGCCGGCGTCTTCACAGCCAGCCTTTGCCGAGCGTCACGCCGATCGTGATCGTGGTGACCAGCACCGCGATCTTGATGGGTGCCTTGGCATCCTCCCACTTCGGCCGGGCCAGCGGGATAGTGGCGGCTTGAATGAGTGCCTGCGGGATGACCTGCCAGGACCACGCTATCAGCGCGAGCGTGAACAGCATCGGCACCATTGCCGCGGCGTCGAGCGACCAGTCGACAATGGTTAGGACGTGCATCGTCTCGATCGAGACTTCACCCCAGGCGAGCATCCACAAGGCGTCCGGCAGCGAACGCAGCACCAGCGTCAGCAGGAACCCGATGATGATCGCCCGATAGACGTTCAGGCTGCACCACAGCGGCAGCGGATTCGGCACGAACCGCGCGCCGTGGATCATGCCAGCATCGCGCTTGCGCCGCCCTTCGAAGACGTAGGCCAGCAACTGCGCAAGGCCCAGCGCTGAGACCAGTAAATCGGCCAACAGCGCTGAGCCATAGATCCATGGGCTCCCGTCGAAGCTCGCCGGGAATGGATGCGCGGTGATCACGGCTGCGGCTCTTCCGTTTCCTCGCCCGGCTCACCTTCCGGCTCATCCGGCGCGGGCTCTTCTTCCGGCTCCGGCTCTTCCGGCGGTGCGGCCGCAGCAATGGCCGCCAACGCCTTCTCCAGATTGCCCATGCCGGTGCGCAGCGCGTTGATGTGCGGCGCCACTCGCTGGTCCAGCATCAGCATCGGATCGAGCACTTCGACCGCGGATTTTACCGCAGCGAACTCGCTCGACGCCACGAGGGCTTCGAGGTCTTCCATCTCAGGTTCTCCAGTTGCGAATTCAGCCACGCGCACCTCACAGGGTCGCGAGCAGGGTAAGTCAGCAGGCGGCGGGAGTTACCGCCGCCGCCCTAGCGGGCGCGGTCAGGCCAAGAAATTTTGCGGGTTACAGGGACTACGGCCGACTGGGATGCCAGCGGCCATAGATGCAGTGAGCGAGCTCGTGCCCAAGCAAGTCCGGGCGGTATTCGACCGTCGCCTTGATGATGTGGATCTCGCACACCCCTTCGCGGATGCGAGACCATGCAAGCACCTTGCTCGACACCGAGCGGCCGTAATTGCCGACCTGCCTTGCGGCGATCATCGCGCCAGCATTTTCAGCCGCGATCGCGACATCCTCGGCGCTGTCATATTCTACGACGGCGACCCGGAAATCGGCCCGCAGGAACTCCGCCTGTTCGAAACGGTATCCGTCGGCCGCGTTGCGAGCCTGAGCCGGCATTGGCAGCAATAGGGTTGCCAACGGGCAGAGCGCCCCCGCAAGGCGGATAAAGCGGCCTTCGCGGCGGCCTAGTTTCAGTATATTCGACATCTTAGCCATGGCGGTCTCCATCCGCTGGTGGTTAGGGCCGGGAGAACTGCAGCAACAGTTTCTCTCGGCCCGCATACTGTAGCACAATTCACGGGAAATCCTAACAAACAAGGGATCACGCCAGTGAGTGATGATCGTGATACTGCGACGGCAGTAGTAATCGCCGACCTTATAGCCGTTCTGCGCGACCACGGCGTACTGAACGATTCTTCGGTCGAAGTGCTGATCTCCCGCGTTCAATTATCGTCGGACGCCGCGGCCCAGCGGGGGCATCCCGCCATTGCTCATTTGTTGCAGCGCGACGCCGAGTTTCTCGCCGCCACACTGAAGGGGAAGGCCAAACGCCAGCGCGGCAAATCAGCCGCGCGTTAGACGGCGCTGCTTCCAGCGCGTCCATCCGCGCCTCGATGTTGCTCTTCCGCCGCGCCTCGACTGCAGCCTGCTGATCACGTCCCTTGCGCCTGGGCCCATCCGGACCCGTCTAGGGTGAGGAACTCCGCGTTCGAACTCACCCGCCGTGCGACTATGCGGAAGTACCGCACCGAAGCAGCCGGCAAGCCTGTCGCTTGCCTGTTGAGGGGCGGCGCGGGCGATGCTGGGAAGAACGGGCTTTCGGCAATCACTCCGCCCGACGCCGCAGCTCCCACGTCAGACCAGGAGCTCTGATCCGCGGACACTTGCCACTTGAGCTCGTAGGTCTGGTTGCCCGTTCCGCCCCAAGGGCGCGCTGTCCCGTCCCATCCGATGTCGACCGTGCCGGAACCGGTGAAGACCATCAGCGTGGGTCCGATTTGGCTGAATGAGGTGCTCGGCGGGCTGCCAACGATCTTCTTATACTGGGCTGCCTCACCGCGGGTGACGCCGCCGAAATATGCGGTGCCATCAGCCTTGAGATAGAAGAGCGCGTTGCCTTCCGTGCAGTTCGCGAGGCTGGTCTGGGTCGGTCCGTACCACTGGATGAATTGATTGCTGGAGCCGAACGGCGTGCCGTAGGCGAGCATCACCGAGCCGGTATCGACCCTCCAGACGCCATTCGCGAACGTCGTGGAAGGCCCACCCCCCGGCTTCTCAATCGCAAAGTGATCGGCATGGATGATGAAATTGCCGACCGTGCCGTTATTGTTCGTCTCCCACCCGGTCACGCGCCCGTTCACGTCCACGCGCACACCGGCGCGGCCGAACAGGGTCGTAATCTGTCCGCTTTGCGTCGTCAGTGCATTGGCGTGACTGGTGATCGTCACGCCCTGCGTGCTCACCGTCGAGTTCAGCGAGGCGTACTGGCTTTCGAGGGTGCTGAGGGCGGTGGCCTGGGTGGTGACGGTGGCCTGCAACGGCGCCAGAACCGTTTGGTCGCGGATTTCCTGCGGCGTCGCCGGGCGCACGTCCGCATAGCGCAGGGTGATATGCTTGCCTTGGTGCACATCGCCCCCGAATGTGCCAATCAGCAGGTTCGCGCTACGAACGTCCGGATTGGTGATGTGGACCAGGCGGCGGAACTGATACTCTTTGCCCACCACGCCCGCTCCCGGGGGAACTCCGGTTTCGTCGGGAATCGCGTCGAACGTCTCGGTGATGACTTGGAGTTCGGTGTTTCTCTCGGCATTGGTGCCCTGCAGGTAATACTGGAGGTGCCCCAGCCAACCGTTGTTCAGGCGCAGATCGATTTCAACGACGTAATAACCCGCGCGGATGGCCCCGAGGCCGGCATTGGAGCCGCCGAAAGCCTCGATCATCGAGAACTGCCCAGGCGCGGCGTTGTAGAGCACGGCGTTGCCCAGGCCATTCGCGCCCGTAGTCCTTTCCCACGTTACCGCGCCGCTGCTCCTCCATCCAGTCGGGCTCGCCTCTCCGGTCGGCCACATTGAAAACCGCGGGTTGCGGATCAGCGCGACCGCCGCTTGGGCTTCAAGCCGGGTGCTGAGCCCGGCGTAGTTCGTCGTCAGGTCGCTGATCGCGGTGGCGTTGCTTGCGACAGTAGCGCCCAACGTCGCCAGCGAGCTGCTCAAGGCCGCGTAGCTCGAGTCCAGCGCCGAGATAGCAGTGGCCTGCGTAGCCACGGTAGCCTGCAGTGCAGGCAGCGCGACACCCGCGTCTATCTCCGCTTTCGTGGCGCGGCGAATGGCCGTTTTATACAACCTAGAGTGGTTGATTGCGTCGATGCTGCCGAAGCCGCTCCAGTGGCCCATTGCGTAAAGCCATGCCGGGGTGCCCGGATTGTAGCTCGCCGGCAGTTGGATGAGGCGCGTGAGCCGATAAGTCCGGGTCGCTTCTGGAACGGGAGCGTTACCGGTTGCGTCTACAAAGTCGGTGGGCACATGCAGCGGGATCGATGCTCCGCTGTTGGCGAGATACACTCCCATCCCTTGGAGCGATCCACCGTAAAAATAGAACTCAAGTTCGACGACGTACCAGTTGAGGGGCGCAAGCAAGCCCCCAGGCATCTGCTGTGCAAAGTAGCACGGTTCGCCGGGATACGCATAAAGAACGACCGACCGGCCGACACCGTTTTCGCCAACATCCCGAACCACGGCGGAGTTCGGTCCGATATTGGGATCATAGTCCCAATTCGTCGGAGGGCCGCTGACGTTCTGGTTGTCTGCGAAATTGGCCGACTTGTTGATTGCCCCGCCGCCGGCAGCGACAATCGTGGTCAGATTGGCGTAGTTTCCCTCGATGTTGCTGATGGCGGTCGTGTTCGTGCTGACCGTGGATCCGAGCGTCGCGACGGTGCTCTGAACGTTGGCGATGTCGCCCTGCGCGCCCAGGATAGCCAACTCGGCCGCCGCCATGTCGCCGAGCAGTTCGGTGATGTGGCTCTCGGCTGCGGCGATGGCGCTGTCTGCGTCGGCTATGTCTTGCTCAAGCTGGTCGAGCTCGCTGATGACTTGTTCCGCAGGGCGGTCGCCTACGGGGGTGCCGGGAGGAGCGCCATGCGTCGCGTCAGGCTCGGCAGGCTTCAAGTCCTCGATCGGCGTGCCGTCTTCATACTTGATGTCGGCCGCGCTTACGGGAGGCTCGAGGTTGGCCCACCATGTGTTCGACGTGGTCGGCCAAGCAGGTGGCGCATTCCCCGACGACGGATCGTCAGCGACGTAGAGCCACTGAGACTTGTCGGCGAGGGTGACGATATTCCCCAGCCGGTACGTTTCGGACGGATCATAAAGCCCACGCGGGATAAGCGGCGCATCGAACGCAATCTCGTCGGCGCTATGGACCCGCCACGCGCGGTTCGCGCCAAGCATTGTTTTCGAATAGGGCGGGCTGACCGCCAGTTCCTTCGCGTCAGTGACCTGCGGCGCGGCGCGGCCCTGAGTGTGCAGGATGAGGCTACCGCTGCCATCAATGTCGACGCGAATGGCAAACAGCTTGCCAGTGAGCGAGATCCCCGCCTGGTGATTGAACGGCAGCGCAATACGGCGCGCGAGGTCGAGGAACCGCGCTTGCTGGTCGACCACAATGCCGGTGTTGCCGCCGCTTGGCAGAGCCGCTGCGACTGCATCCATCGCGTTCAACGTCGCTGTATCAAGCGCCGCAGCGTTGACGCCCGCAATGCTGGCGAGTGCGCGGATGATTGCGCCGGGACGCCGCGGTGTGGCGCCTGAGATGACGTGCCCACGAATGTCGCCGGTGATCACGCCATACGCGGGTGCTCCCAGCCGGATCATCCCCTGAGCAAGGCAAGTCGCCCAACGCCCGGCCGGAATATCTGCTGCTACCAGAGCGGCATACGTGGCGTAGTTGCCAAGGGCTGGACCGAAGTTCGCTGCTCGTTCGAACAACGCATCCACGCCTTGAATCGGGCCATATCCGGAGAACTGATAGACGGAATTCACCGCGTCGATCAGCGTGGGCTCCACGTTCATCGCGTGGCCCAGCACCAATGGCTTGGGGCGACCGGTCAGGTCGATCCCGCCTTCCGCAAGGCCTGTGCCTTCGTAGGTATTCGGCAGGACGTTCGCGAGGAACGGTTCTTCGTCGACTTCGCATCCAAGCGCGAGAACCTCTCTGTCGCGCTCGAAGGTCTTCACGCGGCCCGAGAAGTGCGTTGCCCAAGGCCATGCGTCGCCAACGCGTCCGACATAGATCTTGACCTGAGCGCCGGGCCAATAGGCACCATCTACGAAGGGGTGGCTCTTGCGCACACGGGCGAGACTGATCGGCAACCGGGCCGCACCCGGCCTTACCGCATCGCTGAAATCGCCCCCGAACAGCGACAGAGACGTCTTGGGCGGCTCGATAAGGGCCGGCTCCCAAGTCTGACCGCCCAAGCCCGTAATCGTCCGCAGGTTGGCAGAAGCGAGGCGGATTGTAGGGCGCGAGCCGCCGGCGGGGTCATAAGGCGTGACCTCAACCAGGCAGTGATAGATCACCATCCCGCATTCACCTCGCCATAGGAGTAGCCGCGGATCACGCGGCCTTGGCTGATGAGCGTGCCCAAGTTCGTGTTGATGGCCTCAAGCTTAGATCCCAGGTTATCGTTCATGGCTTCCGTTACGTTGACGAGGGCGGTGCCCGTCGCCCGCTCGCCGAACGGGCTGTCACGATCTGCAAAGGGAGTGCCGGAACCTCCGTCGAGAGCCTTCTGCGTCAGGCTGGTGACGCGGTTGAGCAGGTCGAAGTACCCGCTCTGCGATCCCGACATTTGCCGTTCGATGTCGAGCAGCGAGCGCGCGGCTTCGACGAAGTCGTCATAGGCTGACGCATCGCCGGCCTCGACACGGGCAGCGAGCGGGTTGAATTCGGCAACCGCTGCCGCCTTGCGATCGCGGAGCGACAGGGCCGAGTTGCCGATCGTGAGTTCGTTCAGGAAGTTGCGGAGCGAGCCGAAGGAACGCTCAGTCGCCTCTTTGATGATCTCGTCGCGCTCGATCCAATAGAGCTCTTCAAGCTGAGCCCATTCCTCGACGCTGGCCCCGGCCTTGCGGAACAAACCTTGCAGACGCTCGAATTCCGCGTCGAGATCGTCGAGTTCGGCGCCAACCGGATCCTTGCGCCGCCGCAGTCGCCTAAACACATCCTCGAATTGCAGCGCTTCCTGTAGCGCCTTTTCGACGTCATTGCCCGACTGCAGCAGCCGCTGAGTGCTGGCGCGGACGCCCTTGATGGCGCCGTCCTTGATGGCGTCCAGCACAGCGAACGCGATCGCGGCGCCTTCGTCATCGCCGAAATCATAGAGCCCGTACTTGGCCTGGTGCTCGGCGGCGCTGCCCTTATACCCGCCCAGCTTACCCGTGTCGCCGCGAGTGCTGACGCGGTAGTTGTCCTTGTAGGTGCCGATCGAGACGCGGAAGGCTCCGACTTCGGCGCCGAGTTCGTCGGCGATATTGGCGAGGGCCTGCTGCACCGCGCCGCCGAGCGTTCCGGCACCGTCTGCTCGACCACTTCCGCGTCCACGCGTCGTCATGCTGTCCGGACCGGACAACGAGGCCGTGCCGTACTTGGTCGAGCCGAACAGCTTGCCGAGGATGCCGCCAGCGATGGAGCCGATGATTTCGCCGCCTGGAATGGGGAGGAACGAGCCGATGGCGCCACCGATTTGCGAACCGGTGCCCGACAGGTTGATGCCGAACGCTCCTGCGAGGCCGGACACCATCGATCCGGTCTGAGCGCCGCCCAACGCCGAACCGAGTCCCTTCGACACGCTGCCGGCGATCTTCTCGCCGAAGATGCCGGAGCCGAATTCATCGACTAGGCCCTTGAGGCCGCCCAGGACACCGCCGGTCGTGCCAGCCGTGGCATACCCGAACAGCGCACCCGACAGCGCCCCCTGCAACTGCGTGAAGAACTGGACGCCGAAGATGTCGTTGAGTTCATCGGTAAGCGGTCCAACCAGCCGCTTCGACATCAGATCGAAATAGCGCTCCGGGTTCATGCCGGCGACGCCGCTTTCGAGACGTCGGGTAACGACGATGTCCGGCCCAACGGTCTCGGGCGTGCGCAGGCCCGCCATGAACTCAGGCCCAAAGGCTTCCGCGAACGTCTGCGGGGCAGGACCGCTCGACAAAGCTGCGGCGCCGGCGGTCGCCGCGTCAGCCAAGTCGGCGATCGCGTCGCTCGCTCGGCCAGTTTCCGTGGCGAGGTAGTCGACGCTATCGCGGAGCGGGCTCCCCTTTACCCAATCGTCCAGATCGCGCAGCGCATCGCCGAACAACGCTTCAACGGACGTGCGTGCTTTGAGGTCGCGGAAGATTTGCCCAAAGTTCGAAACGCTGCCTCGGCCGGAGAAGATTGCCTCGAGTTCCGACCGCACTGACCGGGTGGCGTCGAGGTAGTTGTTCTGCTCATCACGCAGCAGGCGCAGCGCCTCGAGTTCTCGTTCGCGTTCAGCAACGATGTCCCGAACCTCGTCCCGGCGAGCTTCGCTGAGGCGGCCGAGCCGTTCCTCAAGGCTGTAGATGATCTCGACAGCCGCCGCTTCCTCGTCACGGCCTTGCAGCAGTAGCCGCTCCACCTCGACGCGGCGCTCAGCTTCTTCGCGCAGTTCCTCGAAGGGGCGGACAAGCGCGTCCTGGATGACGCCTTTCGCAGCCTGAGCGTCCGCGATCATTTGCTCGAACCCGGCCGGCTTGCGCTCTTCCAGATCAGCAATGATGCGATCGAGTTCGCGGGTGGAGCGGGCGGCCTGGTCGATCAGGCGAGGCTGCTCGTCAAAGCGTTCGGTAATGCGCGCAATGCTTTCGCTGGCGCGGTTACCGAACTTCTCGAGGTCGTTCGCCGCGCGCTCTGCGATTTCCTGCACGCGTGCCGGATCGAACGGGAACCTGCCAGTTGCCGGGTCCACGGCCTTGCCGTTCACGCGCACCTCGTAATGCAGGTGCGGCCCGGTCGAACGCCCGGTCGAGCCGACATAGCCGATCACGTCGCCTTGCTTCACGGCCTGCCCGGATTCGACAGCCATGCGGCTTAGATGCGCGTAGCGAGTTTCGGTGTTGGAGCCGTGCGACAGCCGGATCAGATTGCCGTAGCTGCCGAGCATGTTGGCGAACTCGACGATGCCGTCTTGAGCCGCCCGGACCGCAGTTCCCATGGGCGCGGCGATGTCGATGCCCTGGTGGCGATGCGTTCCGCGGTTAGTGCCGTACCGGCCCGAAACCCTGCCACCCTCGACCGGGTCCATGAACCGCACCAGTTGAACCTGCTTTTGAAGCTCGTTCGTCGCGTCCTTGCGAGACTCGCGTAGCGCTTCGAGAGCCGCCGTTTCCTGCCGGTTCAGCGCGGCGAGGCGACTGGTGAGTTCGTCAACGTCGGTGATCGACTTGCGCGCCTCTTCGCGCAGCACCTCGAACCCCGTCTTGAGCTTGGCCTCGGGATCCGACTGCATCTCGGCCATCAGGCCGGCGATCTCGATATTCGTCTCGCGCGCGGTCTTGCGAAGGCGCTCTAGATCGGCCTCGTTACGCGCCAACTGGCTTTCGGCGAGGCCAGTCGCCGCGGCCAGACCTGCCACCGCCGCAGCATCGACCGGCGACGTTGGATCCATGAGCATGGCGGTATGGGATTCGAGCAGTGCCTTCGTCTTCTCGCGAATGGCGATGGCTTCGTTCAACTGACCAGCGATGACCTTGGCCTGGTCAGCGAGGCTCAGGATCGTGATGTCGCGTTCGCGTTCCCGGGCTCGGTTGTATTCGTCGAGCGCGCGGGTGACTTCCTGATAGCTGGACGTCGTATCGCGCAGAACCTCGCTCAGCGTGCGCTGCGAGCGAGCCGACTTATCGGCCTCGTCGCCGCTCGTGATGAGATTGTAGATGAATGGGCCGAGCACCGCGTTGGCGGCGAAGATCGCGGCACCCCAAGGGCCGGCGAGGAACGTCGCCATCCGACCGATGCGCGCCTGCGTCTTGTTCGCGCTGTTCTCAAGCCCGGACAGCGCAAATGCCATCTGCGGCACCTGCTGCGTGAAGATCTGCGCAGCGTTCGTGCCCATCTGCCACTGGACCGTGACGTCGGTAAGCTGCTGGCCCAATTGGACGAACGCGACCCGAGACGCTCTTGTTGAAGTGATGACAGCGCCATGGGCGTTCGTGCCACGCAATTGCTCGTGGCCAAGCTCAGCGAAGGCCGCAGCGCTTTCGCGCGCGCTCTTCGTGGTGTGCCCGAGCTCTTCCGCAGTGCCGCGATAGATCGCCTCGATCATCTTCGCGCCCTGCGAGGCCGCAGCCTCGGCCTGAGCCAACGCGACGTACTCGCCATGAAGCTGGCGGGCTTGGAGAAGCAGGCGATCCTGCGTCGCGTAGAGTTCCTCAAACGCCGAGGCACTCTCGCGGGCGCTCTTCGTCGTCGCATCGATCCCAAGCGCGGTATTGAAGAATGCCTGTGCGGCTGTGGCGGACCGCGCGTCTTGCGCCTGAAACAGCAACTCGAAGGCTTGCGCGGACTCGCGAGCACTGCGGCCGGTGTAACCGAGTTGAAGAGCTGTGTTTCGGTAGATGCCTTCCAGCATCCGAGCACTGTTCGCGGAGGCGGTCTCGGCTTGGGCGAGGGCAAGGAATTCGCTGGTGATGATGCGTGCCGAGGACCGCATCTGGTCCAGTTGGTTCTGGACTTGCTGAACCGCTTGGGCATGCGAAGTGGCGGCGCGGGCGGCTTGCTCAGCTTCTCGGGCCACTGCTTGAGTGGCAGCAATCGCATCGCGGGCGCGCTGGCTGTAATCGCCTTCGGCACGGGCCGCGAGTTCAGTCGCAGTGGCGAGTTCGCGGGCTACCTTGGCGCGGTCCTGAGCGGCGCGCGCGGCTTCGCGCATATCGGCAGCGCCGATGTCAAGAGAACCGCCGGGACGGCGGGCTGTGGTGAACGCCTTATCGAGCAGCCGGTTGGCCTCGCTCGAAAACTCCGCGAAGCGCCGTGACGCGCTGCCGAGCGTGCGATCGACTTCGGCCAGGAAGCTAGCCTCGGCGGTACGGTCGGGGTCGTGGCGAAGCTGCAGGAACGCAGGGAAGACGGTTCCAGTCATCGCGTGATCCCCCTCATTGCCTGTTCGAACAGCGCGGGCAGTTCGTCCGCCACCTGCGACATCAGCGCGCGCACATCGACGCGGGCCGCCCGCGTGGTGCGCGGGATGCCGATGAATGCGACCACGAATTCCTTGGGCCGCTGGCCCTTGCGCGGTCGTCCGGCTTTGGTGAGCGACTTGGCGCTACGGCGGCGCCCTGCCTCGCTCACGCCGACATTGCGGACGATCAGGAGCGGGTTGCCGTTGACGCTCCGGACGAGGACCAGCCGGCCGATCTTCTGTTCGAAGCCGTTGCGGCGATAGAGTTCGGGCGTCATGCGCTCACGAGCCGTCACGCGCGGAATCTCGTCGGTCGCAATCCAGAGCCAGCGGCCCCGCCGCGGCTGAATATCAGCCCCTTCCGTGTAAGCCTCGATCGCGCCGCGGCTGCGAGGCGAGCCGGATCGGATGAACACGGTTGCAGATGCGGAGAAGCCATCGCCAGACGTGCGATGCACCCCGCGGCCTTCCTGATTGTCGGAGGTCTGGCCCAAAGCGTTGCCCAACCGGCCGAGACCTGCGGATTGCATATCGCGGCGGATCTTGGAGATGGCCCGCTTGCCGCCACGCTCCGTTGCAATCAGCGCAGCACGCTCCATGACCTGGATCGCATTGCGCCGGTACGCGTCGAAGGGGCCGCGGACGTCTCCGCGGCGAAGGTCAGCGGTCAGTCTTGGCACGCTTTACCTCCGCCCAAGCTGAGCGGATGGCTCCGAAGGCATCGAGCAGCACGAGGGGCTGGTCGAGCACAGACTTCCCATCGGGAAAGACATGCCCGGCCATACCCCGGTCGCACTGATCGAAGAGCCGCAGGAGCGCCCAATGGTCATCAGTTACGAACCTGCGGGGGTTTTCGTCGAACTCGCCGACGCCGGGGACGCTCCATCCTTCTCGGCCTTCCCAGGCTTCGAATTCTGCGGGGGCGTCTCGGATGGCGACGGCGATGCGGAGTTTTTTTCCTCGTCCTCAGACAGGAACATGCGCTTCGAACACGCCGAGAGCAGCTGAGCCCATGCCAAGTGACGCGTGGCATTGGCCTGCTCGTCATACTCGACGAGCACCTCCTTGAGATCTGCCACGCTGTCGATGGTGAGATAGCCGCGATCACGAGCGGGTTCGATGCGCAGACCAGACCAGCCGATCAGAACGACGGCAACAACCGCCAGCATGGAGATTTCGGAAGCGAACGCATTCGCTGCGCGCATCTCCGCGAACGGCCTCCACGCCTGAGCGACATCGCGCTCGAGCTTCTCGACGGCGGCCTCAACTTCCGGGTCATAGGACCATTCGAGGTCCGGATCGGCTTTCTTCTGCAGGACGAACTCGTCCGACGCCTCCCAATACGCCTGCAGCTTTTGCGCGTTCTCGGGATAGGCGTCATCGCCCCAAAGCGGCTTGAGCGCCTTGAGCATCTCCGCACGCATCTGCTCGACGGAATACTGAACCGCGCCTTCCTCTTGGATCAGGCGGCGCATCCAGCGCTTCTCGCGTGTCGTTGCAGCGCGGAGCGTAAATTTCGGGGGGGATTCGAGGCCGGTCAGGCACTCGGGAGTGAAGACGAGCGTTTCACTCGCCTCCAAGGGGACGTCCTGGGGCACAACAGGGATCCTTTGGTTGGGAAAATGGCCCCGCCGTTGAGCGGGGCCGAGGTTGGGAGAGGATGACGTCGAAGGCCGACGCAGCCACTCCCGCCGGCGATCAGCTAACCGCCTGCGGGAATACGATCGCGATGCCGCGGTCGATTGCGTCGACCAGCAGGTCGCCCGCTTCGTTGATCAGGCCGCCGCCAAGGTCGGGGCTCGGGTGGGCCAGCCGCACCTTCGGCGCTGCCACCTGAACCATCGTCCCGGGCCCGTTGCCGTACTGAGCCCAAAAGCTGTGGTAGGCCTGACCTTCGGCGAGCGCGAGGGTGTCGAGCACCGCCTTCGGGTACCGCTGACGCGTCTGCGAAATGCGAGCGGTACTCGAGACGATCTCCGCGGGATCCGAGCCATCGGGCTGGTTCGGGTTGGGCGGGTTCTCCGAGCCGAGGCCCAGGTCGATGGTGAAACTGGAGCCGCCGATCGACACACCGCTGAGCCACATATCGCCGTCGCGGAACAGCGGCACGGCTCCCAGCGCGGGAATGGCAGGCGTCGCCTCATCCTCGTATTCGGCGAGGATGCCCTCGACGGTGATCTGGAGCTCAGGGAACGCTGCCGCATCGCGCGTCGAGGTCGGGAACACGAGTTGCGCGCTGGTCGGGCGCACGTCGCGCAGGTCGTACCGGATCCCGTCGAGCCAGAATTGCATCGACAGGATGATGGGGTCGGTCGAGGTGATCGAACGGAAATAGCCGAGGAACGGCGGCACCTGGTAGTTCGCCGCAGGAGCGCTGGGCAGCGTCTCGGGAAGGGCGGCGTCCTTGTCCGCCGAGTAATCCATGACCTGCGTGAGCTGGCGCTTGTAGTCCGCGCCGTTGTCCGACAGCAGCAACGGATAGCCGTTGTAGAAGCCAGCCGTACTCGATGCAGTCGAGCCGAGCTTGGCAATCTTAGTCGTCGATCCCGCACCCAGCGCTTCGGGTGCGGCAGGAATGGCAGTCGCCGAACGCACTTCGGTAAACTTGAGCGCCTGCAGCAGGCGACCGAATAGGAACTCGTTCGCCGCCGGGAGGGCTCCAACAGGCGGGCGGATCTTCACGTTGAACGAGAAGCTCTTACGCGAACCGGCAACGGTGTCGGCGTTGTTCACGATCGAGCCGGTGTATTCGTCGTTCGCGATCTGCACCGACTGGAAGTTCGGACGAAGCTGCGAAATCGGCATCAGGTCTGCGGGCAGGGTAGGCGTCGTGAACGCTCCGGCCGCCGCCTGGATCGCCACGGCGCAAGCGGAATTGTTAGTCTTGCCGGCCATCATGGCCTCCTTTCATCAAGGGGTTCAGGCGTCGTCGCCGGAAGAATCGCCGCCGCTCGCGTTCTCGTCGGCAGTCGGGTGGACGAGGGAACCCCGGTCATCGACCACGGGCTCGCCTGCGCGCTTGGCTTCGATGGCTGAGACAATGGCAGCGTTCGTCATGCTGTCATCGGCATCAACGCCTTCGGCGGCAGCGATCTTGAGCAGTTCGGCCTTCGTCTTGCCCGTCAGTGACGGCAGTTCTTCGAACTCGGCTTGGGTAAGAGGCTCGACGCGAGTGGTGGCGCGTTCGACGGCCTCGTTGAGGTCGGCGCCCTTGGCGTCGGCTTCGTGCAGCACGGAAAGGTCCACGCTGCCGGTCGGCAGCGGGGGGCAGGTCTGGCCAGTCATGTGATGATCCTCTTGCGGAGTGCTCAGTATTCCACGCCGCCCTGGCCCAGGATGGTGAACCAGTCGTCACGCGGGGTGAAGTAGTCAGCTCGGTATTGGACCGAACTGGAGTCGACGTCCTTGCCCTCTGCCTGGACGCCGGCGATGTCGATTTCCTGCAGGTCGAGAAGCATGCCTCCGAGCGACCGGTCTGCGGCCAGCGCGGCATGGACGTGGGCGATGGCGGTCTGATTGGCGCGGCTGATTGAGCCTGCTACCTGCGATCCGCCGATAAATTCGATCTCGATGGTCTGGTGCCAGAAGGTCTGGCCGAGCTCGTCCGCCTGCTCCATCACGCAAGCCGACGTGTAGATCACGATCTCCCTCACGCCTTCGACCGCCTCGTCCGCGCTGTGCTCGGTCTGTACGGTCCAACCCTCGAGCGGTTGGCCGGCCATGGTGAGCGGCGCGATCGCGCTTTTCACAGCGTCTTCGACTTTGGCCGTTGCGGGCTTAGGCACTGACTACCTCTTTCACTTCAAACTCCCACCCGGTGCCGCTCTCGTCGGTGCGAACATTGATGGGCTGGAACGTCTTGCCAGGCCGCCGCGCCAGGCGGACGCGCGAGGCTTTCGAGGGGCGGGCAGGTACGTCGATCTTGAGCAGGCCGGAGACGGTGATGTCCTGTTCGATGGCTTGAGCGCCTTCGAACGCCTTCTCCGCATCGCGGTAGTTCACGTAGGCGCGCTGAGCCTCGAATGCGGCTCCGCCGGCGGCGTACTGGATGAGGTCGCCGAGCCGATCGAGGCAGATTCGGTCAAGCCGCGGCGTGAGATCGTCGAGCGTGGTGGGCATTGGGGGGGGTGGCGGCCGGAGCTTCCCCGGCCGCCGGTCCTCTTAGGCCGCAGGCGGAGCGGCGTCTTCGCCGCCGCCCTGTTGGCCATCGGCAACCGGTTCGACCGACTCGGCGCGCTTGGCAATGATCAGTTCGACGAGATGCTCGACCTCGTCGTTCTCGCTCACTGTCACGCCCTCGACCTCAGCGATGGCCCGAAGTTCCTCGATCGTCTTGCCATCAAGGCTTTCGGGTTCGGTCTGCTTCGGAGCGTGCTGCGCGTCGTGCTGGGCAATCCGGCGCTTGAGCTCGTCTGCGTCCCATGCCGGGAACGGGTTCTTGCCAAGCTTGGCGGCATACTCGGCGCGTAGCGCCTTCATGTCGTCGCCGGAGCCGCCGGACGTACTACCTCCCGGCTTGCCGTCGCTGTCATGGTCAAGTTGCGAAAGAGGGGCTCCGTCCGCAACCGCGACTGCCTCCGTCTCTTCGGCCTTGTTCTTCCAGCCCTTCGGCTTCTCGATAGCGCCTTCGATGAGGAAGGTGTCGACGAGGCGGCGATCAATCTCGCCGCTCTCGCCCTTCTTCTTCACGCACATTGAGGTGCCGTCGTGATAGACCTTCTGCCGGAGGAACTTGACCTTGATGGTGTCCTTGTCAGGCATCGGGGCCTCCCTAGATCGTGACCGTCAGGACGAGGTCCGGACGGGCGTTCACGAACAGCGGGTAGGAGTAGATCTCCGGCTGCACCCACTGCTGCTTGTCGCTCTTGTCCCGCTCGAGGAACGGGTAGTAGCGGCGGCCAGGCTGGTTCAGCAGCGGCAGGGACTCGTTCATCGGACCCATGACGTGCTGCCACATGCCGCGAACCCCGACCGGGAAGACGCGCGCCTTGTTGGTCGGGATGGCGATAGTCGAGCCATCATCGGTGCCGCGGTAGTGGACCCACTCGACGCCGCCGAATTCGAAGGATTCCCACAACCGTTCGCCGCGCAGTTCGGCGGCAGCGGCATAGTTGAGGTAAGTCTTCTCGATCGCCGGGTGGCCGGTGAGCTTGAACCAGAACGCGTCACCGCACAGCGCGCGAACGCGGAAGCGCGGGTCATTGCCGGCGCCGCTGGCGCGAGCGATCGGCATGACGACGTTGGTGGCGATGGCCTCGCGCAGTTCGCCGATGGTGAGGTCAGGATCATCTAGCGTAAGATCGATGTCTGACGGCGGCGTGATACCAAACTCGGTCCAGAAGTTGACGAGCGTGGAGCCATCGGTGTCGAGGACCAAGCCGTTCAGCGCGCCGAGACGCATGAACTCGAAAGTCGCCTCGACGTCGTCGATCAGGCGTTCTTGCTTCCCGGCTACCACGCGGGCGGCGGCCATGACTTCGCTTTCATCATCCAGCGGAGCCATGTTGGCGAGTTCGTGCGCGAACAGTTTGTCGCCCTTGGCGATGCGCGGGATGCGCAGCGGCCGCGCGTTGCGATCCTCGGGCTCAGCCATCTCGATCGGCGCGCCGCGAAGCGAGCTACGGATCAGCGAGAGGTAGCGCTGGCGACTATTGATATAGACCGTGTCGGTCGTGACGCGCACCGGTTCGAAACCGATCAAGGCGTCGAGCTGGTTCGGCACGTAGGGGCGGCGGTCGATCCCCCGGATCATGGACGCCTGGGTGAAAGCGTCGTCGCCGAAAACTGCCATGCTGATGGGCATGTCGATATTCCTTTCGAGGTGGTCGGCTTATTCGCCGGCGTGCTGCGGGAGGACCGCCATGCCCTTGGCGCGGAGCGCATTGCGGGCGACGATCTTGTTCGGGGCGCTCATCGCTGCCTTGTAGGTCAGCATGTTGCCGTTGATGGTGGCGGGGCCGCGCACGGTGGCGACCGTCTTCACATCGGCGCTGGTCGCGTCGACGGGATGGAAGAGGATCGCGATTCCTTCCGGCTCTTCAGCGCCGGTCTCCAGGGTCGGATCGAACGCAACGTACTTGCCCGAAGCGGTGACCTTGCCGAGGATCGTCCCGGCATCGAGCTTACCGGCGCCCGAGGCGACGATGATCTCTTCGTTGATGATGTTGAGCGGAGCGCTCTCGCCGAGGTAGCAGCCCGAGCGCTTGTTGTTGAAGGTGACGGCCGGCATTTACTTAGCTCCTTCCTTGTCGAGGCCGTAAGCGCGGTTCCAAACCGCGTCGGCTTGAGCCTTCGGATCGGGCTTGCCGCCGTCCCCGAGTTCGATGTTGCTGTTTCCAGATGCTGCGATCGCAGCCTGCATCTCGGCGCGCGCGGCGGTCTCGGCGTCGGCTGCAGACGCAGTCGGGTTCGGCTGCTGCGCCAGCACTTTGATGATGCCGTTGGCGCTCAGGCTGACGAGATCGTCGTCGGCGAGCATGGCGAGGGCGGCTGCGGCCTTACCCTTGCAGTTCTCGTCTTCGGCGACGGCCTTTGCGACGGCCTTGACCCGCGCATCGGCCTTGGCGGCCGCAGCAGGGGGCGGGGCGTCTTCGTCGTCCTCTTCGCCCTTCTTCTTGTCCTTGCCGTCCTCCTTTTTGGAGGCATCGTCCTCGCCGTTTCCGGCGTCATCGGATGCGGCAGCGGTCGCCGGCGTGCCTTTTGGTGCGCCAGCAGTGGCACTCGGCGCGAGTTCAGCGGCCATTGCCGCCTTCTGCTCGTCCGTCATCTCTGCGAGCAAATCAGAGGCTTGCATCTCAGCAATCGCGAGCACGCTGCCACCAGCGCGCGCGAGAGCCTTCTGCAGCCCCTTGGAGGCTCCAGTGCTCATACTCAGTCCTTTCGGGTTGTGATCAGCGGGCGAGTTTTGCGACCGCTTCGAAAATGGCCTCAGGGGAATCGACAGCATCGACCAGGCCAAGGTCGAGTGCATCGGAACCGGTGAACCAATCACCTTCGAGCGCCAGCACCGCCTGAGCGGTCAGCGGGCGTCCGACAGCAACGTGATCGGCGAAGATCTGCCAGGTCTCTTCGACCCAGCCTTGCAGCTTCTCAAAGGTCTCTTTGTCGGCGTGCTCGTAGGGGCCGCCACGCGCCTTGCGGTCGCCGGCGCGGATCATGGTCACTTCGATGCCGTTCTTCGACAGCCCCTTCGTCATGTCGACCAGCATGGTCCAGACGCCGATGGAGCCGACGATACCGGTTCCCGTCGTCATTACTGCGTCGCAGCTTGAGGCGATGGCGTAGGCTGCGCTGCACGCCATTTCGTTGGCGAAGGCAACGATGGGCTTCCCGCCGTTGCTAGCTCCCATGCTGCGCAACTTGCGCGCGAAGTCGAAGCATCCAGCGACCTCGCCGCCCGGACTGTCGATGTCCAGTAAGATGGCGCCGACTTCCTTGTTCGCCTGCGCATCAGCCATGATCTTTTCGAGGCAGTCGTACCCGACCATGCCCGACCACGGGGAGACGCCGCCCAGCTTGTGCACCAGCGTTCCGTCGATGGGTATGCGTGCGACGCGGCGCTCCACCGTGTATTGGCGGCGTGCGGGTGAGACGGGTTCGTCTTCGATCCAGTCCGCGCTCATCTGGCGCAACTGCGATGCGGCCAGGGTGGTGCCGTCGATCCGGTCCAGCTTGGCAATACCCATGCGGTCGACCAGCGCCGCACAGAGCATTTCTGCTTTCTCCGGACGAAGCATCAGCGGCGCATTGAACAAGCGCGATGCCACGCGGGCGAACTTGCTCATACCTCGGCTCCCTCAGCCTCACGAGCGGGGCGACGGCTCTCATTGGGCACTCCATCGCCATCGCGGTCATCTACGGTTCCGCCCGCCTCACCCCCCTCGGAGCCGGCGTCTGCCTTCACGTTGTGGTTCGGCTCACCCAGCCCGCGACGATTGCGCTCTTCGCGATACCAACTCTCTTCGGCGAGGACGTCTGACGGGTCGCGGCCGCGCTCAAGAATGGCCTCGACGGTCGACTTGCGGCCCGACGCCGTATCGAGGTTGTCCGCATTCGCTTCCTTGAGCGGGTCCACAGAACCGCGTCCCGGCCCAATCCACTCGGCCATAGTGAGCGCTGTCTTCTGGCGATAGAAATTCGCCGGACCGCCCGGGATCTTCACGTCGCCGTTTGCGACTTCGACTTCCAGCCAGGCGGCATAGATCGGCGTGCAGAACGCTTGCGTGAAGAACTGGCGGTCCTCGAGGAACGAGCGCCAGAGTTCGTTCAGCAGCGCACGAGCCGATGAATAGTTGATGCCCGCCCAATCCTGCGAAAGCTGCGGGTACGAGATGCCGATCGAGCTCGCGATCTTCTGCAGCACAAACCGGGCGAAAAGCGGGTAGTTGCTGTTCGGACTCGTCCGCTCCGGCGTGACGACGTCCTCGTCGGGCAACAGGTGAACGATACGCGCACCGTCCAGCCGAACCGGGTGCTCGGTGCGATAGTCGAGGTAATCGTCGATCCACTGCGGATCGTTGTCCGAGCCGGATGGGGCCAGGGCCTGTTCCAGCTCCTGCACCGTCCCGGGCGACTTGATGAAGAACGACAGGATTGCCGACTTGAGCGCGGCCTGGACCTCGGCGCGATCGACGCGGTCCATCATGCGCGCCGGGATCATCGCCTCGGCGAGCCGCGAAATGCCGCGGTTCTGCTCCGCGTACCGCGGGTTGAATACGTGCAGCAGCTTATGGCGGCCGGTCTTCCCGAAGCGCGGGATATACTGCCAATCGTCGCGGGCGGGGCGGCCAGCATGGTCGCTGGGGTGCCGCGTCCGTACCCAATACCCGATCGGCGCTCCGTTGGCGTCGAAGGCGATGCCGTTGCGCAGCAGAGGCCCTTCCTCTGCCTTCCGCATGTCCGGCGTCGAGATACGCTCGGCTTCGAACAGCAGCACGTTCGTCGTGTTGTCCAGGCCTCGCTTGGAATCGCGGATCTCCGCGGCGCATTCGCCGTCCCGCAGATACGAGAGGTAGGCGAGCTTCGTCAGTTGCCCGAACGTGAGCGTCTGGCGCGCATCGCAGCGGCGGGCGATGTCCTGGGCCCACACCTTGAACCGGGCCTGCACATTCCCGGTCCATTGCATCCGCCAGTCGAAGTCGCGGTTGAGCACCTCGATAGCGGGCTGCGCGGACAGGCGGATCGAGCCGCCAATGACGGATTCGACGCGGCGGTCCAGGCCGCCGTTGATCCAGCCGTTGTTCTTGTCGAGGTCGCGAGCACGCCCAAGGATGGCTTCTCGCTCGGCGAACGGGTCATTGCCGGCGAAGCCCGGACCCGGGTTCCAGCCGTGCGTTTCCGGAATATCGCTCCTGCCGGCGTCGCGCCGCGTGTTACCGCCAACGTCTCCGAACCCAAAGAACGCTTGCTGGATCGGAATGGTGCCATCTGCCCGGACGCGAATCCGGGGCTTCGTCGCTGCTAGAGCCATGATAGCCCGATCGCGCGGCGACGACGCGGCGGACAAATGCCTTCCGCAATCTGCGCCTCAACAAGCGCTGTCCGCATTGCGGCAATGTGTTTGTTCAGTTCGTCGATGGTCGGGACCTGCAAGCGCATGCGCCGGCCGTCACGCCAGACCTCAACAACCGCCTCCCCGAGCGCCACCTCCTGACGGCGGGCTTCGGCGGCAGCGATCATGGCCTCGATCTCAGCGGCTGTTGCCATTCGGTGGTCAATCCTTGCGGTTGTTCAGCGCGTCAAAGCGCCTCAAACGGTTCTGCGGCTTCGGCGGCTCAGGCGGTTCCTCGTTCCCCCGGTGGACGGGATCACCCCCTTTCGGCAGGAGGGAAACGGGGCGCGCCCAAGGCGGCCTCATCGCCGGGTTATCCCAGCGAATGTCTTTCCGGTCCGGCTTGAGCATCAGCCGAACCGCTTCTTCGTAGCCAAACAGGTCGAGGCTCTCGTTCGGCCCCTGCCGGACGAACTTGCCGTCGATCAGCGGCTCGTTGAAATACTCGTCGAAGTAGTTCTGAGCGATCTCGTCAGCGAAGTAGCACTGACCAGGACCGCCATCGTTCACGGCAAGCCGCTCAAGCGCGAGCTCCTTGAGTTTGTGCACGCCGAGCGACCATTCCTGCACGGCGGGCCTCAAGGGCTTTCCGCTCTCGTCGCGCTCGATCTTGGTTGCCTTGTCGGGCAACTCCGGTGCGCGAGCGTTCGGCGAACCCTGCACGAGGCGGACCCGGCTCCAAGGGCTTGCCTTCGATCCCCAATAGATCCCGCGGAGCAGACACCGCCTGGCGAACTCGCGACCTATCCAGGTCACGTTGCCATCCGACACGTCTATCGCAACGGCCGCAACCGGCATTGCCCATTCTTGCTCGCCGAGCACCGGGAAGGTGCGCAGCAGAACGTCATCGATCAGCGCCTCTTCCCAATCCTCGATGCGCTCGCGAGTCCGGATGTCGCGCATCCGGCCATCGCCCCAACGGCGCTGGCGGATGGTTAGCCGATCGAGCCACCAGGACCGCGACTCCAAGTCCCAGGCCCGAAAGCTCACGTCGAACTTGCCCGCGCCCACGTCGACCGCTGCCGTGATGAACAGCGCTTCGGGCGGGAACATGCCCAGCGTTGAGGCACGTTCAGCCTTGGCGCGCTTCACCAGCGACGCGCTGGTAACACCTTCGAGGCCGCTCTTTCCTTCGAATATCTCGCCGAGCTGCTTCGACATATACTCGCGCAGCACTCTGGTTGCCTCTCGGCTTCCACCGCTGCGCTCGTACTTGATCAGCGCCTCTTCGATGCCCTTGGCGAGCTCGGCGGCCGGCGAGACCTTGAGCATCAACCCGTGGACGTAGAAGCCGCGCTTGGTGTGGGGATCGGGCACGCCCTGAATTCCTTCCACCGGATCGAGACGCTGGCCCCGGTGCATCCACCAGTCCTCGCGACCCGCTTGGTCGATCATGGCGAACCGCGCCTGATCGTCGATCTTCTTACCGCAATGAGGACAGCCCATTCCGGCCGTCCGAGCCGCAATCTCAAGGCGCTCATCTGGCGTCAGTTGTGCCGCGACTTTCAGCACCTCGCCCGTTTCCTGGTCTATCAGGTCGCGGTCGTAGGCGAGGCGGAACTCCGGCACATCGGGCCAAAACTTCGTGGCGTGCGCCGCGGCGAACATCGCGCAGTGCGGACACTGCATGATGTAGATCCCGCGCGACGACGATTCCCATGCAGCCGCGACACCAGCCCGCCACCCCTTGTCAGGGTGCGAAAGGATGATGCCCTTGCGCCGCCTGCCGACGTTCTTTTGGCGCCCCTTGAGTTGGGTTTCCGGCGTTTCAGCGAACTTCGACCACCCATCTGGCTCGTCCATGACGCCGTAGAGGAACTCGCGGTTCCGGAAGCTGGCGTCATTTGCAGGGAGCCATTCGACGAGGTGCCCAGCCACCCGCTTCGACGTGTCGTTGTTATCCGACCGCCCGGAACCGATCCTTGCTTTCAGGTCGGGGTGATCTTCGAACATCGGCTTGATGACGCGTTCGCAGTACCGCTTCACCGCGTCAGTCGAGCCTAGGTACCAGCCGACGTCGCCCATCGGACCGAACTGAATCATCTTGCCGAGGTAGTTTTCAGCAACGGTGGTGCCGCCTGATCGGGACGGCTTCACCATCACGACCAGCTCGACGCCGGGCTCATCCAGCGCGTTCTGCGGCGCAATGTTGTACGGCGTCCGCCATCGATCATAGGGCACCAGGGCGCCGCCTTCGGTGGTGCGGAACTTGCGGTACTTCTCCGCCCATTCGACCGTCGAAATCCGGCTTGGCGGACGGAACAGCCCGAGGGCGTCTTCAAGCAGGCCAACAGGGTCGACCAGGTCGACGCCGAGCGCGAGCGCTTCGACGTCGCGTTTCAGTCGGGCAGGGCTAAGCAGTTCCCCCACGAAGCGCGCTCAACGCCCGTTCGCCGGCACGCCCCATGACGACCAGCACGTTGTTGACGGCATCTTCGAACTTTTCCCTGATTTCAGGCGGCCACTGGCCGGTAGGATCCTGCTGACTTGCAGCCTTTACGCCGGCTTGCTGCATCTCGGTCATCATCGTGCGCAGCGCCTCGCTGACCTTCGCAGCGTCAACGAGCTCGCCCGCACGTTGCCGTTCCTCCCGCAGAAGCGCCGAGGTCCGGATCATCTTGTTGATCTGGTCGAGGTCGAAGTCGTCTGGCAGGCCGTCGAGCCTGCTGCCTCCGACCAGCCGTCGTACTTCGCGAGCTTTGGCCTGACGCGCTTGCTGCTCGGCCTTGAAGTGCTTGATTAAGAACCGGATCGTGGTGGCCGGCTTGAACTCCCACTCGACGCCATTTCCACCCCGGACAAACGCTCCGGACTCTTCGAAACCGGCGATGTCGTTGCACCAATCCCGCAGGACCGGCCAACTCACGCCCAACAATTCCCGCATCGGCTCGGCGGTCAGCACAGAGCCCCGTTTGAGCTTCTTCGCTTTCTCAAGCGCAGCTTCGAGACGGCGCAGCCGAGCGGCCGGTCCGGTCGCCGAGCGAGCCATCAGTTCCTATTTCCTGGGGATGGGGGGAAACCGCGCTGTCTGTCAGGCGCAGTTTCCCGATTGCCTGTTCGGATAGGCCATTTTTCACGCTTGGTCAATCAAGCCCCCGCCTTCTGTCGAGCGGCCACAAGCTGCTGGACCGCCTCGGCAAAAAGCCGCGGCGCGGTGCGCCAGGTTTTCCCGAACTGCCGGCCAGCTCGGTAGAGCGGGACGTCTTCGATCGCGACCTTGTCGAGCAAGGCAAGCCGCCGTGCCTCGATGAAAGACCGCACCGCCCGAAACGTGTCTTGGGCTTCCACCTGCCGTTCGGCGAACATCGAACGCGATTGCGGCTGCGCGAATACCTCGCGCCCGTAGTCGATCGAGCCGATATTCCCCAGCAGTCCAGTCTGCTCGTAGAGGTTCCGGTACCAGAGGCAGGCGCGAAATCCATCGGCGTCGATGACACCTGACAGGATCAGCCGCTGCACCTGCGGCAGGTCCGGCCGCCGGTACGTAGTGACCTTACGGACCGTGCCGTCCATCTGCCGAGGCGTAAACTTGCGGAAGGCCGCGCCCCGCCGCTTGGCTTGGACGAACTGCTCCGGCGTTGGTTCGATCACGAGGTCAGCGAGGTTGGCAAACTTTCCCTCAGCGACCTCCATCTCGGCCATCTCGCGCATGCGGTCAGCCGCCCGGTCAGCACGGTCGCGCTCGATCAGCGCGGTCACACGCCGTCGTTCGGCGTGCTGTCGGTCGACATTTACGCTGCCGACCCCGTGCGAGCGAAAGATCGGACCCAAATCCCTGCTGAGCTCGCGCATGGCGCGGTCTTCCCAGGCCCGAATGAACGGCTCGTCCTGCTCGTTGTCAGCCGTCATACGCGCTTTCCTTTCACCCCGAGCGCCTTCTCGGCGAGCAGGTGGAGTTGCTGTTTATCGGCCCAGGATTCGAGCCAGTCTTCGTTGATCAGGACGATGGTTTTGTCGCTCGCGTGGTACGCGTTGCGCGCTGCCGCGACCGCGTCCTTGCGATGCGGCTCCTGCATCAGGTGGGCGAAGCGCCCGAGCGAGGATCTGAACTCGCTCAACGCAGGCACTCCGCGTTGCGCTCGTACCGGGCCCGGCGCTCCGGTGTGAACTGAGCGAGCCGGCGCGCACGATAGGTCGGGTCAGGCTTGAGGCTCCGCTCGAGCCGACGCCGAATGAGCAAGCGTTTGATCAGGTTCACAGCATCGTCTCCCCGTCCTTGAGGCCCTTGCTGGTGGTCGTGTGGAAGAGTTCGGTCCCGCCGCGGCCGTTGTACCGCCACCGAATGTCATGCCGTCCTTGAGCAGCCAGGCAGCGGTTCCGCCACTTGACCACGTCCTCGCCCGGCTCGCGGGGCAGGTCGCCCGCGCTCACGCCGCCATCTCCCCTGACTTGAGCCAGTAGTACCCGGCGCTGCGCATGGTCCCGATGGGGGCTCCCTTCTTGCGCAGGCGGTTCACCATCACGGCCAAGACGTTGTGATCGCTCTCGGAACCGGCCCGCTCCATCAGCACCGTTCGGCTCACCGGGCGACCATCGGCGGCCGCGAGGGTGTGCAGGATGATGGCTTGGCTCGGAGTGACGTGGACGCTGTCGCCGTAGCGCTCCGCGCTGTACGGAGTGACCCGCCAGCCGTCGATTTCGACTGGCGCATCCGCGCTCAGGTTCGTGCCGCAGGACGGGCAGAAGGTCCGCTCCGACATCACGCGGCCTCCCTTTGGCTGGGGAACTGCTCGGCTGCGCGGCGCATCGCGTCGGTCGCGTCCGTTTCGACTTCGGAGTGCCAGATGGCGCTCGGACGGATACTGCACCGGCCTTCGCGAATGGTGATCAGCGCCCGCGTCTCCGCGATCCGCTGCCAGGCTTCCGGCCAAGCGTTCACCGCGTCATCGTCGAGATCGCCGCGCTGCAGGGCCTTCATCGCGTCGTCCATGCGGGCTTCCCGCTCACGCCGCGCGATGGCTTGGGCTCGAGCTTTGGCTTGGACCGGTTCGTCGCTTCGCTTCCACTCGGACACGATTTCGACGCACTCGGCGATGGTCGGAAACCAGCGGCAGCGATCAAGCGCCTGATCGGCGAGGTAGGAGATGGCTTCTGCCGGCAGATGGGCCAGCTTGCGCTTGTAGGCAGCGAGCCGGAGTTTACCGTTCGCCTCGCCTGCGCTCTGGCGCGGCAGCGCTGCGTCGAGAATCCCGAGGCACTGCGTCATGTGCCGGTCATCGCAAGGCGGCAACGCGGGGAGGGGTGCTGCCGCGACCGCCTCCACCTTCGCGAGCGTCGCGTCGTCCAGCCGAACCGGCAGGCTGCTCAGGAACTTCAAGCCCGAGATCGGCGTGAATGGCGCGAGTGAACCCGTCGCGGTTGTCGCGGAGGTCGTTTCGAGATGCTGATCCATTTCGGTTATCCCTCAGAACTCGGTCGTGAATGTCGCGGATGCGGTTGTGCCAGGTGCGGTCCCAATCGGACCGGGCGGCGTCTCGGGATCGGGACAGCCAGTAGTCTCGGAAGCCATCGAGCTCCCGATCAAGGCGGCCCGGTGGCCACTGAGAAACTAGCGTTGCGACGCTCTCAGGCAGAGGCGATGGCTTCCAGTCGGGATCAATCCGACTTGCCCTCGCGCCACGCTTGGCGCGGGTAGATGGAGATACGTTAGTATCTTCATCTATCTGGTTGTGGTTGTGGTTAGTTGAAACGGTCGTTGAAGCGTCCGTTCCAACGTCCGTTGACGCTTTATCGTTGTTTTCATTGGTTTTGTGGTTTGACTTACGCGCCCGCGTCCTTGCGGACGCTTTGCCTGCGTCTCGGGCACTTCCGACCCTACTTAGGGCATTAAGTACCTCATCATCTGCGCGCGCGTTCCGCAGTTGACCGTCCTTGATGTAGAGTTTTCCAAGGTCGATGAGGCGGCTCTTGATGCGCTTCCAGACGCGGACGTCAGTGCTCATCCAGCCCGCGATGAAGCGGTCGTCATCCGGCAGATTTCCGTCCCGCGTGTAGATGAGGTCGAGTACCGTGTTGTATGCGCCGCGCTCTTCCAAAGAGAGGCCCATCATGCCGGAAAGGGCGGCGTCAGGGTCGCGTTTGTACCATTTGAGCTGCCCCATCAGCGCACCGCCCGCTTGCAGTTGCCGCAGCGCTGGCCTTCGAACCTCGTCCCGCACCAGAAGCACGACGCCTGCTCCACCCGCGGCAGATCTTCGACCAGCCGTTCGGGGGGCCGCTTCTTCTCGCAGCGCTCGCCAGCGCGAGCCTTGAGCTTGCCTTGGTTCTCGGGGCGCAAGCGCCAGTGCAGAGACGTTATCTCGCCGGCGGTCCGCTTGCCGGTCGCGAGGATTGTGACGACGCGCTTCGAACTTCCACGCTCAACCTTGATCAAGCCCTTGCGCTCGAGGCTGCTGAGTATCTCCGAGCCGCCACTCATCCCCAGCCGGTTGCCAATGGCGGTGTTGGACGGGCAGGCCACACCAGCGTCTGCGGCGCTTTCCAGCAGCGCCATAACAGCCTTCTCGTTGTAGGTGAGTTCCGGGCTCATCTGCGCCCCCTTCGGCATCCGCAGGCGTCGGGCCGGCAACCGCAGAGAGTGCAGGGAGCGCTACTCTCAACACGCTTGAGTTGAGCCAGGTCGCCGAAGCGTTCGCCGTAAGCGCTGTGTCCGACTTCGGACGCGGTTAGTGAGCGCTCGTTCCGCTTCTTTGCCGCCTTCTTCGGCGGGGGAACGTACTCGCCAGCCGCGATACGGAGCTCGCGGCGCACGTCCATCGCGAACCCGGTTAATTCGCGGTCCCTGATGGTGATGAGGCCCAATGAGCGCAGGGTTGGCACCAAGGGACCGTCCGGAGCCCACAAGGCGCCGTTGCGGCCCTGTACGGCGTCCATAAGCGCTGCGGCTATCTTGGGCGGCAGGGACTGAGCGTATTTAGCCGGATCCGGTAAGTCCTTGGCGAAGGCGCGCATGGCATCGCGGCGAACTTGATCGAGAGCGCGGGAATCGTATGGCGGCGACCAGCCGGCCTCGATCTCGCGGAGCATCTGCTCGGACCAGCCGACAGCGCCCATGAACTGGACATCGCGGGTGTCGATTGGGCGGGTCATAGAAGGGCCCCTTGGCCGTCTGACGGCGCCGCTACGGGGTAAGAGGCGATCCGAGCATTGATCAGGTCGTTCACGGGCAGGCCGAGCCGAACTCCGATGTCTCGGACGTGATCGGCGCTCGCCTCGATCGAAAGGGATTGCATGCCGGCTGCACGGGCGGCTGCTGCCGTCGTGCCGGTGCCTGCGAACGGATCGAGCACCAGCCCGCCAGGCGGCGTGACCATTTCGACGTACCAGCGCATCAGATCGATCGGCTTGACCGTGGGGTGCGTGCGGAACTGCTCATGGCCGCAGTCAGGCTTGCCGAGCTGGTGGGCGCCGCATTCCTGGCATTCGAAGACGCGCTCGCCTTGCGTGGCTTTCGACGAGTAGAAGAACCGGGCCGCGGTCCCGCTGTCGCCGCGGAAGGTGCTCCCTTCTTCGTCGACATTGCCCTTGAATGCGCCGTAGGTGTTGCGAAACTTGTCGGCGCCGCGAGTGTGCACCGGTGCGACGGCGCCCCGCTCCCCGTACTCAGCGAACGCAGCGAGCACTTCCTCGCTTCCGTCGTGGCAGACGTTGGCGGGCCAGCGACCCGGCTTCTGCTCGCCGTGGTAAACTTCGTTCTGCTTCCAGGCACCGGTGCGGTTTACGTCGGCGCCGGGGGCAAGGCGCTTTACGGTGTAGGAGCCGCCTTGCGCATCGTCCGAGTGGATTCGGCACGCATCGATATTCAGCGCGCCGACTCCCCACCGCGCGACGTTCGCCGCGATGCTGCCTTCGCTGATCGGCTTCTGCGCAAGCACTACTGGCTCGATCGCTGGCTTGAGCGCGGAGCCCCAGCCATCCCATTCGCCGTCGAGATTGTGCGATTTCGGAAAGCCCGTGCCGTACAACCACGGCACCATGTCGCGGATCTCGAAACCGGCGTCCTCGATCGCGCAGACCATGCGGTGGTAGCCCTTGGTCGCGGCGAATGCGATCAGGTGAGCGCCGGGCTTCATCACATCGAACACGCGGCGCCATGTTGATACGCGGAACGCGACATCGCCGCCGTCCCACTGCTGCCCCATGAAGCCCTGGCTCGATCGTGCATACACGCCTGTCGCGCCCGACTGGATCGGAGCGGAGTCGGGCTGGCCTAGCCGGGCGACGATGCTGGCGAGGTGGTAGGGCGGATCGGTGACAACGCTGTCAACGAGCAAGCCCTCCCGAGCGAGGTCCCGCAGCGTCAGCGTGCAATCGTCGTGAATGACGCGGTGGCTCATCCGAACCTCCCGAAGCCGAAGCCGATGATAAGCCCGGCAACGAGGACCAGCCCGAGTTCGGCGAGATCGAGGCTCCAGCCATCCCGGTCGGTTTGGTCCTGGTGCTCAGCGCCGCATGTGTCGTGGTGCGCGCTCGTCATGCGACCGCTCCCGCCATAGGACGGAGCACCTCGTTCACTCGCCAAGGCGGACGAATGTGCTCGTGAAAGTCGAGCGCGAAATCGAGGATCCCGATCGCGTCCGCTTCGTCATCGCTACGAGGCGCGAACCCGAGTTGCCGGCATCGGTCCTTGGTTAGCTCCTTGAGCTTATCGCGGGCCGAGCCTTTACCGCTTAGCTTGCGTTTTGCGCGGGCTGCTGCCTGAGCATCTTTCACCAGATCGTCACCGACGAAATCGCGGCGCCACGTCGAGACGTTGATCGCGTAGGCCCGGCATCCGGTCGCCTCGGCGTAGCTTTCGACGTGGGCTGCTAAGCCCGCCGCCAGCGCGAGGGCGCGAATGTTCGTCTTGCCGCTGAGATTGGCCGGCAGGATGGCTTGCTCGTGGTAGATCGAGCCGAAGCGCATCACCTGCCGCAGTTCGGCGAGGCGCATGTGCAGGGCGCAGAATACGCCGCCGTCAGACGTGTATTCGCTGCCGAGCTTCCAGCCGCCATAGCGCGGCTTCTCCCAACCGGGCGTCCAAATGGCCCAGCCGGTGCGGGTCTTACTCAGGTCTAGGGCTAGGATTCCGGTCACGCTTGCCTCGGGTGTGAAAGCTCATCCTCGCCCCGGACGCGCGTAACGCCCGGGGTCCGGGGAGCCTTCACTCAGCCGCTTCGGCCTGATCCTCGTCGTCACCGGCATCGTTGCTCGGCCGGCCTTCCTGAGCCGCCAACTCTTCCTCGCTGGCCTCTTCGAACTCGCCAGCATCAGCCAGATCAGTTTCGCTACCGTCGCTCGGCACGCCCATCTGTAGGGTGGCCAGTTGAGGACGCTTGCGTTCGCCGATGGGGATGACAGAGCCGCCGTCCTGCCCTTCCGCGATGGTGACGAGGTCCCGCGGCATGACGATCTCGAGCTCTTTGAACAGGCCGTAGAGGCAGATCAGGAAGTCGTCGCGGTGCGCGTCTTCCATCTCGCTCACGCTGAACGCCAGCTTCGCGGCCTGGGGCTGGATATGGCAGTTCTTCTTGATCGCCTTGTAGGCAGTGGACTGTTCCTGTCCGAACTCGCTCTGCTTGGTCTTCGCCGGCTTGATGTCGTTCCGGTAGATTTTGACGGCCTCGGCGAAATCCTTCTGCGGGATTTCGTGCGCGCCATCTTCCTTCTTCGCTGCTGCGGCCATGGCCGTCTCCTTTCGTGGGGGTTGCCCGATGAGTTCGAACGCCTCGGGTCCGGGCGGATTTCTGGCGTCAGCCTCGAGGTAGATGCGGCCCTCCGTCAGGCTGATTATGGGAGTTCCGTCGTCGAGAGTGCCGGCGGCGATGCAGGCTTCCTCAAGCGTCGCGCCGTCGCGGATCGCGCGGCGGAACAGTCGCAACTGCTGGGAGCCGCCGGTCATGCGACCCCCAGCAGCGCTTCGCGGGCGGAGATTAAGCCAGCAGGGTTAGAGCCCCGGGACCTGGGCCCCTGTTCCGGTCCGGCCATGGAGGGAATCCTCGCCACCCTCATCCCCGCTATTTCGCAGCCGCTGCTGCGCCGGAATTCTGTCCGTTGAGTGGGGACCTGGCGGCTCGACGTGCCCGCTTCGCAGCGTTGTCCTTGTCGAGCGCTGCCTTGCGACGTTCGCCAAGGTCGGCGAGCGGACGCAGACGGGCTATCTCTCCCTCTGCCCGGCCGAGCTTGCGGATAAGGTCGCGCTTCTCGTCGCGCAGGACGATGACGCGATCATCGACCGTGCGCAGTTCCTTGCGGAGGTCGTCGGCGAGGTGATCGTGAGCGTTGGCGCTGTCGTTCGCTTTGCGAAGGTCCGCGCGCAGTTTCTCGCGCAGGGCATTGCCGCGAAACATGCCAATGACGATGCCAGCACCTAGTCCGCCGGCCGCCGTCACAATTCCGATGATGATGGGATCCATGTCTTGCCTCTCCTTCGTGTGTCAGGCGACCCGACGCCGAGCGTCGTCTTCGTCGACGATCGCTTGCATTTGGGGGATGAGTTCGCGGAACAGGGCCGCGAGAACGGCGGTGTCGACGTGGCAGCGCTTGCCGTCGCGAAGGCGGTCGATGAACTCGGCGAGGCTGTGGCCCAGCCCCGCTGCCAACTGCATGTCGTTCGCGGGAGTGGCGACTTTTGGCGTCGCCGACAGGCCGTAAAGCGCGAGAACTTCGTTGAGCGCCGTCGGGTCGGCAGCGAGGCTATTGAGCAGGTTCTCAGCACTCGGAAGGGATGGCCCGCTAATCCCCCGGCGCACCGTAACGGAGTCCATCTCGGAGCGGTCCGCGAACGTGCCTTGGCCGTGCTTATGAACACAGCGGCTCCAGCCAGCCGAGATCGCAGCCGACAACTTTGTCTTCGATTGCGTTTCAGGGCGACAGACTTGCTTGTCAGACACCGGTATCTCCCAAAGCATGGACAGGAGGAATTTGATCGGAGCCGGGACCAGCCCGGCACACCTCGACAGAGAGGGGGAATGCAGCCGCCGAGGCTTCACGGGAGGGCATCAACCCCGGCGGCTGCGACAGCGGGGGAGCGTTCCCGCTGTATTCGGAATCGGAATGAGAACAGACGTGTTGCCGGCACACGGCACAGGCGGCGGCGGGGTTGAGGGCCGCGCGCCACGAGCCCGGTGGGCTGTCGTCGAAGGGGCTCGGCCCGATCACAGGACCGACCCGCATTGTGCGGAAATCAACTTTGCGTGTTCACCACACTTCAACGAAGTGCTCGCACCTACGCTGGCAGAACAAACCATTGAGGGGACGCCAGAATGTGCGGAGCTTGCGAAGCTTGGGTTGCGGACGCCGGCTTTGTGGAAATCGACGCGACGGGGGTGCGCGTTACCTATCGTTCCGGGCAGCACTCCTACGTGCGCAGAATGTCCCGAGCGACCTTCCGAAGCTTCGTTGAAGTCGGCATCCGCCAGCTTAACGAGTTCGAAGCTAGGGAACGCGAGAATGTCGTTCCTATGTTCGCAGGGCCCGAACACGCTACGCAACCTCAGGCTTGCTAACCCGGGGGCGGGGGGCGCCGAATATCAGGTCATCGGCACTGACGGCGCCCTCGGTCGCCTCGACAATGGCGCGGATCATGTCAGCCGAGGGCTGTGCATCACCGTAGAGGATGCGAGTGATGGTCGCGCCCGTCGTGTTCGCGTCGGCCGCGAGTTGGGCAGCAGTCTTGCCGGGCTGGCTGAGATATTCGTCAAGTGTCATGGTGACACCAGACTTACACGGGGTGTAAGTTTATGGCAATAGCACAATTACACCAGGCGGCATGGCCGGCTTACATGCCATGTAGGATCATGCCGCACATGGCACGAACCTACTTCAAAGAGTGGCGCAAGCACCGCGGCTACACTCAGGAATTCGTCGTGGGACGTCTCGTGGAAATGAGCGACCCGCTGCTTCCGGCTACCAGCGCAAGCTTGTCCCGCATCGAAAACGGGCACCAGCCGTACAACCAGCGCATTGTTGAGGCCTTGGCCGAGATATACAACTGCGACCCTGATCACCTTATCCGCCTCGCGCCGGGAAAGGGCGCCGACGTTGTTGACCTGTGGGCGGAACTTTCACCACGCCGTCGTCAGCAAGCGCTAGCTGTGATAAGAGCGCTTAGCGAAGACGAAGCGGGCCGGCGTGCCTCGCAAGAAGGACAGGATGGCGATTGAACTACTCCTTGCCGCTCAGTTTGCGCTGATAGAGCGCGAGGATCCAATCACGCGCGAGCCACAGGCGTTCTACGGCGTCCGCACGGAAGAGGGGCATGTGTTCGGCCTGGTGTGCAAGCCGGGCGAGGATTCGATCGACGTTCGCCTCGTCCCCGATCGCTATCGCGGACCGGCCCAATTCGTGCCGCTGTTCCAGCCGCGGGCCGATAGCCGGTTCGGCGAGCAAGAGAAGGCCGAGACGGATAGCTGGGCGTTCATGCCGACCTACCTCTCCTATACCTCGAGCAATTTGCTGCGCGGTGTCTCGGGCACGGCTTCGTTCATCGACCAGTTGGCGAAGGACCGCACGTTCAACCTCCGGTACGAAGCCCGACCGGGCCGAACGGAGACGATCACGATCAATTACGAGCTCGACCGGGAGGAACTGCGTAGCTTCGTCGGCATGTGCAATCCGAAGCGCGTTATTCGGCGTTTGCAACAGATCGAGTCGCCTGCCGCCCCGTAAGTGCGCATCGGTCGGGTTACACCGGGTGTAATAATCGCTTGACGCCTGTTTACATCGGGCGTAAGTCAGCCTTATCGGAAACGATGAGGCGACCATGTCCGACGTTGCAAAAGATTGGCACCGCAAGCCGCAGGCGAGGGCGATCCTCAGCCGGCTCCGCGAAGCCGAGTTCCGCCGTGGTGAGCGCCTTGGCGTTCTGGATGATGGCGACACCTACTTCCCCCTGACCGAACGCGCTCGGCGGTATGCCGAGCGGCTCGATGCGCTTCGCAGGGAAGCGGTCACGGCGCAGCTTGGCTATAACTTCACCCAGGCTCAGGAGCCTTACGACGCGGCTCGCACCAAGGCGTGGTGCGGCCTGCTGATCTCCATCCCGACCGTGTTCGAAGTGCTGTGCGCGGAGTTCGCTGCGCAGGCTGAGCGGGAGGCGGCGTGATGGCTGCGATTTCCGCCCTCTTAGCGCGCGCCGTCGATGAGTTCGGTGCTGAGCGCGTTTACGTCGAGCTTGCCGGCGGAGCGCTCGCGCTTTCGGCGTGGGGCTGGGTCATCAGCTTCGTATGGGTGGTGCTGTGAGCGCGCGGCACACTCCGGGGCCTTGGGAGTACGTTCCCTCGAATGAAAATCACGGCCCTTATGTGTCGGGTTTGTTCGGGGGCGACATCGCCGACTGCTACGTCATGTCGCAGCCGAGCCTGCCGTCAAGGGCTAACGGTGGCGAAAGCAAGCCGATCCATTTCATGGGCGAACAGGCAGACGCCAACGCTCGCCTAATCGCAGCCGCGCCGGACCTGTTGGCAATGCTGCAGCTTACGCAGGACAGCGTTTGCAAGGCGTACTGCGTCCATCATTCAGACGGCGATGTAACTCACGTTGTGGAGTGTGAAAACGCTCGGGCCGCCATCGCCAAAGCGACAGGTGCGGCGTGAGGGTCGTCTATTGCCTTTTCGTCGCCGGGTGGAGCCTGACGGCTGTAATCTGCTTGTTTGAGGGTTGGCCGACATTGGCCGCAATGGCCGTGGGCCTTCTCCAAGGCTGCGCTGTAGTGCGTATCTGCAAAATCCTGTGGAGGCATGCGTGACCCGCGCGCACGTCTCCTACGCCGAGCGGCGCCCTACCTCGCGCACGTTTGCCGGCACCGATGTCAGCGAACCCGTCGCGGGCTTCTATCGTGGTCGCCTCGTCTCAGGCGGCGTCATCGGCGGCATTCGCATCTGGTTTGGACCGCCGAAGGATCCTGTCACCGGCGAAGTGATGGACCGCTCGCACAGGTGGCAGGCAGAATTCGACGGCCAGTATATCGAGCTAGATCGAGTTTGGCCGCAATGCGCCGGCTCGCCAATCGACGAACAGACCTACCGCGCGCTCGTCGCTCGTCGCGAATGGGCGCGGCAGCACGCGCCAGGCAGCGCCTTCGCGAACCCGCGCAAGCGCCACGACCCGCTTTCATCCGCAACCCCGATGCCATTTTAAGGAAGGATCGACCGTGCCCGTCATCCAGAAGGAACGTGAACCGGAGCGCAAGTCGCTACCAGGCGAAAACCCAGCCAGCGCGCACCCGGATCGGCATCATAACCGCCCTCCGCTCGAAGAGGTCATCCCGATCGAGTTCAAGGAAGAGCTGCTTCGCGAGAAGCCGGACTTCCTCGTCGTTATGGAGCGCTACCTGGACGCGGCCAACCGCGCCGAGGCGACCGATGAAGAGACGCTCGGCAAGTGCGGCGATCTGGTGAAGGGCTACCGGGCCTGCCTCTCGCACATCAACGAGACGCACAAGATCGTGAAGGAGCCGTACCTCAAGGGCGGCCGCCTCGTCGATGCTCAGAAGAACGAACTGGCCGACCGTATCGAGGCCGCCAAGCGCAAGGTCGAAGGCATCGGCAACGCCTTTGTGGCGAAGCGCGAAGCTGAGCAGCGCGCCGAGCGCGAGCGTATCGCTGCCGAACAACGTGCCGCCGCCGAGAAGGCCGCCGCTGCCGAACGTGAGCGCGAGCGGGCTGAGGCCGAAGCGCGGCGGGCCCAGCAGGAAGCCGCGAACGAAGAAGAGCGCATTGCTGCCGAGAAGCGGGCCGCCGAGGCTGCTGCTGCCGCCGAGGAAGCCATGTCCGTCGCGGCGCTGGCCCCGGTGGCCGAGACAAAGCCAGAGCCGGTCCGCTCCGACGCCGGCGCTACCGTGTCCGGTAAGCAGGCGTGGCAGAGCGAGGTTACGGATTACACCGTCGCGTTCTGCGCTGTCGAAGATGACCCCAAAGTCCGCGAAGCAATCGACAAGGCCGTCGCCCGGCTCGTGAAGGCCGGCAAGCGCTCCATCGAAGGCGTTAGGATATGGCCGGTCGCTGCTGCGAACTTCCGGTGAGTGCTATGGAGACGCACCCGATCAAGCAGCCCATTCAGGGCATCACCGTCTGGAACGGGAACTCCAACCTCGTCGAGGTCGGAGCATACGAGCCAGAGGCTTATCGGATCGGCTTCGACGGCGTCACTCGCATCGAGGCGTGCGAGAAGCCGGGCGAATACTGCATGCTGCCATACGTCCGGGTTTGGACCGGCGATCTCTGCTTGGCCGAGTTCGCGCAGCACAAGCTCGTGGGCGTCTATTTCGAGCCCGAACTCATCCCTGAGCCGCAGTCCGAGCCACCCGCCACGGGCTTTCCGCCCGACCATACCGGCAACGCTAATTGCCTCTGCGACGTCTGCATCCCCTTCTAACCGGAGATTATTCTATGAGCGCCCGCTCCCAAGCCATCGCTGCCGAGAGCCGCAGCATCGAAGCCAGCCAAAGCCGGGCCATCGCCGCGCGCACTGCCGAGCAGAGCCGCCCGCGCACCGCGCTTGAGGCGTTGTCGCAGCGCCTCCAGGTATCGCCTGACGTGCTGCAAAAGACGCTGCGCAGCACCGTGTTCTCGGCCTGCCGCACGAACGACGAGTTCGTCGCGCTGGTCGTGGTCGCCAACGAGTACGGGCTGAACCCGTTGCTCAAGGAAATCTACGCGTTCCCGGCCAAGGGTGGCGGCATCGTCCCGATGGTGTCCATCGACGGGTGGATCCGCATTATGAACGAGCACCCGCAGTTCGACGGGCTCGAATTCGTCTATATCAACGACGAGAAGGGCAACCTTGAGGCGATCGAGGCGGTCATTTTCCGGAAGGACCGCGCGCATCCGGTCAAGGTGATCGAGTACCTCGACGAGAACGTGCGCAACACCGAGCCGTGGAAGCAGATGAAGCGCCGCATGCTTCGGCACCGTGCGCTGATCCAGGGTGCCCGTATCGCCTTCGGTTTCTCCGGCATTGCGAGCGAGGGTGACGAAATCGAGCTCGTGGCCGAGCCGACACCATCCGTCCCCTCCACCAAGAGTCTAGCCGAAGAGCTCGACGACGAAATCCCGACCTTCGACGGCGAGACTGGCGAGCAGGTCGACGAGGCGACCGGCGAGGTCACGACCGACAGCCGCGGCATGACGGAGTTGTCCGAAGAGGACGCGCGCGCGCTCGATGCTGAGATGGATGGCTCCACCGATGAGGACGGCGATGCCGGCGAGGACGAGGAATCCCCCGCCGCCAAGATGCTCCGCCAGATCAAGGGCCAGATCGGCGCGGCGAAGAACGAGAAGGGTCTGGCCGCCGTCGAGAACGAATGGGTGAACAAGCACCGCATCGGCTTCGATGACGAGACGGCCAGCGAGGTTGATCGGCTGTTCGTGGCGCGGAAGCGCGAGCTGAGTGGGGGGAATGGACAGTGAAGAAGAGCACTATCAAGCGCGCGCTGCAGAAGCTCAATTACAGCCGCGAGTGGAGCAAGCCCGAGGGCTGCGATGAGGCAGTCCCGAGGCGGGTCCTAGACCCCGAGGGTAAGCCAGTGGCCGACACTTGGGCTCAGGCTGCAGCGCTGGCTTCCAGTGGTAAGCCCGGCAATCCGTTCAAGCACAGCGCTCGCCGAAAGGCGTTCGACCAGGCGATAACTGCGCTGCGTAAGCTGTTCCCCAACGCCAAGGAGAGCTTCATCCGCGCAGAGGCGCGCGGCAAGGCGCGCCAAGTCGCAGTCAAGAAGAAGCCGAAGCCGCCCAAGGTCCCGGTGAACGTCGCGCAGACCTATCGCGCGCCGACCCGCGCCGAACGGGCAGGTTCTCACCGCGAGAAGATGCTGCGCAAGGCCGGACGTCGTCACGGGCATCCCAACATGCTGCCGGAGCCGTTGGCGAACCTGTCGCGCAATCACCCTGACTACGGATGCTCGCCAGTTGAGCATGCACAGCGCAAAGCAGGGAGGGGCTGATGGCCGACTCGACCGACGCCCGCCTCCGCAAGCTCGTCGCCGAACATCTTGGCGTGAACATTGCCAAAGCGACCGATGACGCCGACCTGGTCGATGACCTTGGCGCGGACAGCCTCGATGTCGTCGAGCTTACGGTCGCTGTTGAGGACGAGTTCCGCCTCGAGAAGAGCATCCCGGACGAAGAGACCGACAAGTGGCGCACGGTCGGCGACATGCTGCGCACGGTCGAGGGGCTGCTGTAATGGCCGGCGCCGTCTCCGACTTCCGCGTCCCCTCGCTCCGCAGCCTTGAGCCATCGCTGCGCCGGGCTCGGCTGCTGGCGGCTCGCGAGTATGCGCCGGGCTCGAAGCCGCGCCACGGGATCCTCGGCGGCTTCTGGGATGGCGGTTCGGTCGTGCGCGGAAAGCGCGAGGCATGACGTGGAACCCAACCCCGGCAAATGCCCCCGCGAGGCCGCTGGCAAGCGCGTGCGCGTCGAGCTCAAGAACGGTCGCCGCCCTGCGGAAAGCTGGGCCGCTGATGGGAAGTTCGCCTGCAATTGGGCGCTCGATGGGCACCCGTACTCAATCGCGAAATGGGAGATAGCGGGATGACCTGGTCGCCCCAACAGGAAGACGCGATCGTGGCGGTGCGCGAGTGGATCGCGGACAAGCGCGGTTCACAGATATTCCGTCTGTTCGGCTTCGCCGGCACCGGCAAGACAACGCTGGCGAAGGAACTCGCCGCGTCAGTGAAGGGCAAGGTGTTGTTCGCCACCTTCACCGGCAAGGCCTCCCTCGTGCTGCGCGCCAAGGGTTGCGACGACGCCTCAACGATCCACTCGCTGATCTACAAGGTCGAAGTCGACGAACGCACCGGCGAAGCCCTGTTCGAACTCAATCCGGACAGCGACCTTGCGAGCGCTGCGCTGCTGATCGTCGACGAAGTCTCGATGGTTGGCGAGGCGCTGGCCAAAGACCTGCTTTCGTTCGGGACCAAGATCCTCGTGCTCGGCGACCCGGCTCAGCTTCCGCCGGTGAAGGACGAAGGGTTCTTCATCAACGCCGAGCCCGACGTCATGCTGACAGAGGTTCACCGCCAAGCGCGCGACAATCCGATCATCCGCATGTCGATGGACATTCGCGAAGGCCGCCGCCTCAATCCGGGCAAGTTCGGTGAAAGCGAAATCATCCGGCGCAGCGCGATCGACCGCGACCGCTGCGGCGAGCTCGTGATTGCCGCCGACCAGGTGCTTTGCGGCCTCAACCGCAGCCGCGTCAGCTTCAACCGTCGTATCCGCGACATGAAGGGCTTGGCCGGCGTCCAAGAGCCTTGGCATCCGGTTATCGGCGACCGGCTCATCTGCCTGCGCAATGACCGCCAGGCGGCCATCTTCAACGGCAGCATTTGGGAAGTGGAAGAGGTCGGGTTGGAGGCCGGCAAGTCCGGGCTCGAGCATATCGAGGCGCTGGTCGTCTCTCAGGACGAGGACCGCGATCCGCTTACCGCGCGGATACTGCCACACTTCTTCAACGGCACCGAGCACGAGGTCGACTGGCGCGCGCGCCGCGGCTTCCACGAGTTCACGTTCGGATGGGCGATCACCTGCCACAAAAGCCAAGGCTCGCAGTGGGACAACGTCGTGATCTTCGACGAAAGCGGCGCGTTTCGCGAGCACGCGCCCAACTGGCTTTACACCGCCGTTACTCGCGCGGCCGAGAAAGTGACGGTGCTGCTATGAGCGGCGAAGGCCATATCCTCGGCGCCCGCTGGCCATCGGCGCGCAACCCCTACGACATCTGCCAGTGCGGCGATTACCGGCGCGACCACGAAGGCGGTACCGGGCCATGCACGTTCCCGGCCGACAATGTCGCGGGGCACGAGCCTTGCCGCGGGTTCCGGCTGCAGGTGCGGTCGAAGGCGGTGTGTCGTGGGTAGGTCGCCGGACAAAGCCGAGCAGATCGCGGCGGGGCTGTCGGAAGCGCAGCGGCGATGGTTGCTGTCGGCGCTCAAAACGCCGTTGTTAGACCGCATGAAGTGCGCGTGGCGCATGAAGTCGGGACGTGACTTGGGTTTGGCAGTCAAGGCGTGGCGAGGCGGCGACCTGCTCACCCCGCTCGGCCTCGCCGTCCGCGAAATCCTGACCAGGAGCCAACCATGAGCAACGACGTGAAGCTGGAGCCGTGTCCGTTCTGTGGCGGGGAGGCAGAACTTGAGGACTTGGGTGGGCGTGACGAGTATTTCGTCTACTGCACGAACCCGCGCTGTGGCGTCCAGCAGATTGCGAAATATCTGCCAGATGACGCCATCGCCGCCTGGAACGCCCGCCACCAACCCCAGCGCGAGGCTGTGTTGGAGGCACTCGACTGGCTGCGAGCGCAGCGAAGCGTTCACGCTGGCGGTGTAAGCGTCCCTCGCAGCGCCCTGATAGCGATTGCTGACCTTATCCAGCGAAGGGGCGCCCTGACCACACCCGCCCCGGCAGTATCGAACGAGCAGCTAGATACATGGCGCAGATACGCGATAGCTCACTGCCTTCTCCACCCAGAAGTCGAGAAGGCAGTCACCACACCCGCCCCGGCAGTGAAGCCCCATTGCTCCACCTGCGGCAGGGACGTTACCGAAGTGCTTTGCAAGACGTGCGGCAAGTGGTGGGCGGAAAACCTGTCCGCCCCGGCAGTATCGACCGATGAGATTGTGGCGGTGCTGGAGGGCATTAAGGCTCGCGGACTTCCTGATCGCTACAAGAGCGATGTCGAGTTGAACGACCGCCTAGCCGCCATCCTCTCGCTCCTCCGGGGAGAGAGATCCGCCCCCACCGACCAAGCCCTCTTCGATGACATCTGCGCCAAGATGGCTGAGGTCGTCGCGCCTTTGCCGGGGGCACACCACCAATCCGCCATCGCCGAACTGTGCGAGGGGTTGGCCGCCGTTCTCGATACGTCAGGCGCGCGGGGGACCTATCATTCGCTCCGCTATTCGGAAGCGGTCGAGCGCGCCGAAGCCCTCCTATCCAAACATTCCCCCGACGCGCCGGGAGACGCTGGGACGCGCGCCATTGAGCCCAGCGATGGGGACAAGCGATGAACGCAACCCGCATCATGCGAAAGTTCGAACGCCGCGACCGCCTGGAGGCGCAGCTACGCGCCCTCGACCGCGAGATTGCAGCAGATGGCCGCGCTTACGCAGCGAGCAAAGGCGTGCTGTTCCTTCGGCCTGAGCGGCTGAGGCTAGAGGTTGAAGCCGAAGTAGCGGCGAAGGAGGCGGCATGAAGCACAACCGGCCTGAACCTACAGGGCTGGCCCGCTGGTGGAGGCGGTGATGGAAGCGAAGCCCACCGGACAAGGCGTAGATGACTGTCGCTGGCCCATCCATCGCTTCGCCATGCGAATGTTGCGGCGGCTCTATTACGAAGCTCAACAGGGTCGTTGCGGAATATGTGGCGCGCAGATGAAGCGCAGCTTTGAATCTCCGAAGCTGACGTTCGACCACGTCTGGCCTAAGTCATGGGCGGCGCACGCTGGCGGCGCTGAGTGCAAGATGCTCGGCAATCTACTGCTCGCTCATGCGGCCTGCAACACATCCAAGGACGATGCGCCACCTACGCCGGGACAGGTGGAGAAGCTACACGAGGTCAACCGCGCGATCGGACTTAGGCCCCATGAAACATGGGTCTGGGACGATCCATCGCTAGGGGGCGAAGTAGTAGTCCGCCCGCCAAGCCCTACAGGAAGGATCGCGCCATGAGTGATCTGGTCGAGCCAGCGGCCCGCGCTATCGCAGCGCATAAGCGGGGCTTGCCCACCGACCACCCAGAGATCGACCGGGTGTGGTCGAGTTACTGCGGGCAGGTTCGCGCCGCCCTGTCCGTCCTAGAGCCCCGCATCGAACAGCTAGAGCGCGAGGTGGGTTGGCAGGACATCGAGACGCTCAAGCCGGAGCTCGGCGAGGTGCTCGGCTATACGCCCGGTTGCGGTTACGAGGTCGTGCGCTGTCATAGCAGCGGCACTACGTATGCGGGAGCGTTCACCGCCGATTGGGTGAAGTTCTGGCGCCCCCTTCCTCCCCCACCGGCCGGAGAGCGCGGGTGACGGCTCCGGCGCGCATAACTCAGGCTGACATGGAACGGGCTATCAAGTCCGCGTCCAAGGCCGAGCGTGCGCGCGTCATCTTCCGGTTGGACAGGGCGGAGATCGAAGTCATCATCGGCGAATCGGTCAGCGAACAGAGCAACGTCGCTACCGACGAATGGAGCGATGATGATGTCTGACCTTCCGCCCAACGTGACGCGTTTCGTCGATCGACATGGCAAGGTGCGCTACCGCTTTCGCCGGAAGGGATGGAAAAGCGCATTCCTCAAGGGCGAGCCGGGAACGCCCGAATTCCATCGGTCCTACGCTGAAATCGTTGATCGCGGCGAGGCCGCGGCCGATGTGATCCAGTCGACCCGTGCTGTAACGCCGCGGTCCATCGATGACCTGATCCGGCGCTACAAGACGACCGTGCGATGGAAGCGCAAGGGCGCGCGCACTCAGCGAGTTCAGGCGAGGATCCTTGAACGCTTTGCCGACAAGGTGAGTTCATCCGGCAAGCGATACGGCGAACGACCCGTTGCCAGCATCACGGTCGCTTGGCTCGAGAACGTGTTCGGGCAAATGGTGGATACACCGGCCGCAGCCAACGAGCTACGCAAGGTGCTCTCCGGCTTGCTCGATTGCGCCTGCCGCATGTCACCTCCCTGGCGCACCGACAATCCGGCTCGCCTTACGGAAAAGTATGGCTCTGGCGAGGGCTTCCATGATTGGACGGACGAAGAGATAGAGCAGTATCGCGAGCACCATAAACTCGGCACAATGGCTCGGCTGACGCTCGAGCTCGCGCTGAATACTGCGGCCCGGCGCTGCAACGTCAACAAGATCGAGCGGGATCATATCAAGGGCGGGCGGATCGCGGTTGCTCACGCGAAGGGTAACAACGAGGCCTCGATTCCCCTGTTGGCAACGACGCAGGCCGCGATCGATGCTCTACCCGCGACGCCGATCCGGTACTTGATAACGACCGCTTACGGAAAGCCCTTCACAGACGCGGGGCTAGGAAACCGGATGCGCAAGTGGTGCGACGAGGCCAACCTTCCGCACTGCTCGTTGCATGGCTTGCGCAAGGCGATGTCGCGGCGACTGGCAGAAAGCGGCGCCACTGATGCCGAGGGGCAGGCAGTCACGGGGCACAAGAAGGCTTCGACGTTCGCTCACTATCGGGCGAGGGCAAATCGCGCGGCACTTGCGGAGCGCGCGGTGTCAAACCTTGGACCCCTCGCCGTTGTCAAACCTGCGGAAAATGACGGGAGTTCAGATGCTTAGAGGCGGTAGTGGTGCCCAGGGACGGAGTAACGAAACCCATTCGAGTCAATACATTAGGGGTGTCAAACCTCCGTTGTTGACTAACGGCGACCCGGCGAGTCCCGAGCACCTGTTGTCAAACCTTTCCGCGCCGGTTTTGGCGGCAGCGAGCCGTGCATGACATGGCTCTACGTCCCACCAACGTCCTCGCCCTCTGCTCCGGAGTCGGAGGCCTCGAACTCGGGATCCGTCTGGCTGTCGAGACGGCTCGCACGGTCTGCTACGTGGAGAGGGAAGTCGCAGCCGCCGCGAGCCTGGTGGCGTCGATGGAAGCAGGGTGGTTTCATCCAGCACCTGTCTGGTCTGACATGCTCACCTTCGACGCTCGACCGTGGCGTGGCCTCGTTCATATCCTCGCTTCGGGAGACCCCTGCCAGGACAACAGCGTTGCCGGAAAGCGAGCCGGAGCCGCTGGCGCAAGGTTCCTCGCTCCCGAGGTCTGCCGTCTCGCCGCAGAGTGCAGGCCTGATCTTATCTTCCGAGAGAACGTCCCGGGGAACGCGGACGGACAACTCGAAGCCATCGTCCCGCCATTGGAGCGATTGGGCTACCGCGTTGCGGCAGGAATATTCAGCTCGGCCGAGACCGGAAATACCATGCGGCGCGAGCGACTGTTCATCATGGCCGTCGCCGATGGCGGGCTCGCCGGGGACCGACAATTACAACGAGGCCGGCAATTCGGACTTCTCGCGCAAGGCGATGGAGATGGCCGAAGCGATGCTCAAACACGAATGGATCGCTCCGGTAGCGGACGACACGGGTACCCGAACGAAGCGCGGCGGGCAGGGCGGGATGGCTCTGTCGATGCAGGCGGATCAGCGGGCGGCACCACAGGCGAGAGATCACTTCCCAGCGCATTCGGACAGCTACATCGCAGCCAAAAAGGCTCAGGGCCACGGAATGAGGAATCTCAACGACGAGGCTGCGAACTGGACGCACGAATCCCTGACCTGGCCAGCGCCAGCGGCGCGCGATCACAAGGGCAGCAGCGCGTCAAGCATCGTTCGGCAGGACGGCAAAGTTCGCAACGACATGCTGGATTACGCGGCGGAACAGTTCTTCCACCCGCCGTCATCCCCGGACCAACCGATAGCCGGTGGATCGATGTCCTCGACAGATGGCCCGAACTCCAACCAGCCCTCAGTGAAGAGGAAGCTCAATCCCATCTTCGTCGAGGCGTTGATGCGATGGCCCACCGGATTGAGCGGCTTCGAGCGACAGGAAACGGCGTGGACCCGGTGGTGGCTGCTTATGCCTTCCTTCGTCTCCGCGCTCGTCTCGCAGAAGCCGCAGGGTCAGGGCGAACTGTTCTGATGGAGCGCGCCGCATGAACCTCCCCGATCTCACCTACACCCGTGCAGGGGAGGCCGTGACCTCGCTTGAGCCGCACAAGGGCCTGATCCGCGGCAAGGTGGAGAGCGGGGCGACAAGGTATTGGTACCCGGACGGGCGCATGACCCCGCTGCGGGCCGGTGAGCATGATTTGGAGATGGGGTGATGGACTGGCGCGAACCATACCGCTCTATGGATGCGAGCGGGTCGCCGGAGGCCGCCGGCCAAGTGGGCTGGAACTGGCTGTCCGAAGTGGCGCAGCAAGAGCGAGACAGGGGCGCGGCGCTACTTGAAATCCTCACTACGCCGCTCGGCGCTGACGGCAAATCTGGCGTCCTCTACCGTTCGACGAAACCGGTAGCAGCCTACTTTGTCGTCCGCGACCCGATGAACTTCGCCGTGCTCTACCGATGGATGGCGCTTTGACCTGCGAGTTCGTCCAGATGCCAGGCGGCGGCACAGCCATCGTCTGCGGCCCGCGCCAGCGCACGCGCAAGTGCCGGGAATGTGGACGGCCTGCGACGCTGCTCTGCGACTGGAAGGTGCCCCGAAAGAAGAGCGGAACGTGCGACAAGTCGATCTGCTCGCGCTGCACGACATCGCCGGCGCCCGACAAGGATCTCTGCCGGGAGCATGCGCGTGCTTACGAGGAATGGAAGGCGGCGCGGGCATGACCTGGCGCTGCGGCCACCCCCGAACCCCGGCGAACACGATCGAGCGCGAGTGGGAGCGACCACGCTGCCGGACGTGCCGGCTCGAGTTGGAGCGGCGGGCTAGCAAGAGGCAGCGAGAGAGGAAGAGGGCGTGATCACCGCGCCCGCCATCTTCGCCCAGGCCGAGGAATTCGGCCGCTGCGCTTGCCCGGTCTGCCTGCGGCTCGACAAGGAGTTTCCAGACGAGGGCTACCAACTGGCGTTGTTCCGTTACGTCGTCAGTCTCGCACCTGCGCCGGGAAGCGGCTTACAGCACGTTCAATCCTCCTGAACTGCAACTTCAAACTATCGCTAAAGTCAAAATCGGAGCGTGAGAACGAAAAAGCGGTCCCTATG
>JACYYJ010084394.1_pt4 | contig 54533 bp, 44 predicted proteins | sample 8236861 | NCBI WGS metagenome assembly JACYYJ01 (sample SAMN14103086, study PRJNA606662) | landfill metagenome | isolation source: landfill solid waste | place: India:New Delhi, Okhla landfill site | collected 2017-11-05
TTGTTGAAGCACAGCTAGCAATTGGGGAAAAAATTAATGTTCCTGTAGATTGGGAGGAAATAGATCAAGCCAAATATGATGAACTTGGACAATTTACGGTACATGGTCTCGTCACTGGTAGCACCCAAAAGGTAATCGCTAAAGTACAAGTAAGGGAGGCTGCTATCGAAAATATAGCACTCCAAGAAAATGTCGAGGAGTACCCGGCTGCTAGTGCCTCTTTTACAGGTCAATGGGATGATGTGGATCGAATTAATGATGGAGATTACTCCAGTAATAGGTGGACAAATTGGGATCCAAATGAATGGCGTGAAAAGGACTGGATACAAATAGACTTTGGTAAGACAGAAGCAATTTCCGAAGTGAGATTTACCTTTTACGACGATGAAGGTGGAACAAGACCACCAGAATCCTTATATCTAGAATATTGGAATGGCTCCGACTGGACAAAAATCAAAAATTCGGACGCAATCATAGAAGATAAGGATGAAAAAACGATAACCTTTGATGAAATAACCACATCAAAGATTAGAGCACAGCTAAAGGCAATGCCTGAAACGTGTATTGCTGTCGTTGAAATGGAGGTAATGGGCGTAGGAGATAGTCCTATAATAGGCGAGGATGCCACATTAACTAATATTTTAGTTAACGAGGAAAAGCTAGAAGGCTTCCGATCAGACCAATTCACTTATGAATTAGAAGTGGAAAAAGAAACCGACATCCCATCTATTATCGTAACACCTACAGATTTGTTTGCGACATATGAAGTAGTTTTACCAGACTCTGTCCCAGGGAAAGCATCGATAATCGTTACTTCCGAAGACCAAGAGAATACTAATACGTATCAAGTACATTTTACTGTAAAGCAAAACCCCGATGATGGAAAAGGGACGATTGCAGGGTTAACAGCCTTATTTAACAGTAATGTCGAATCAGAAGAGATCTCTGGGCCTATGGTAAAAGTAATGAGTAATAGACTTAGGCAAGCGGAAAAACATTATCGGGATAATAAGTTAAAGCAAACCATTAAGAGTCTAGAAGATTTTCAAAAACATTTAACGAGCAACAAAAATCGAAAGCATGTTTCTGAGAGTACCATTCAAGAGATTAGCCATTATGTTGACGAAATAGTAGCCGAACTAGAGAAAAAATAGAAAGCCATTCACTGAAACTAGCTTAAATCAAGCTGGGGCTAGTGCGATGACTAGCCCCATACCTAAAGTGTGTAACCACTTAATGATTCAAAAACAAGAGGAGGAGTGGAAAATGAAAGACTTAAAAGCAAAAAAAATATTTTTGTCTACGGTTTTAATGCTAATGTTTAGCGGAATTGTCCCCATATCTATTGCAGCAAGCTTAGCTACTTCCTCAGCTACTACTAATTACCAAGGTGTTCCGGTAGGGGAAATTTGGAATGATACGGATGGAAATCATATTCAAGCACATGGTGGAGGTTTTCTTGAATATGATGGCTGGTATTACTGGATTGGCGAAGACAAATCTGATAATACACACGATACACATGGAGCTAATCTTTATCGTTCAAAGGATTTATTAAATTGGGAATTCGTTAAAACGATTCTTTCAGATGAAACAAATCCAGGAGAAAACACAGATGAATCACCTGGTCTAGTGGATCCAGAAACAGGTAATTTTAATATGGAACGTCCGAAGCTTATTTACGATGAAGATAGCGAAAAATTTGTCTTATTTGCCCATTGGGAAAATGGAGAAAATTATACTGCTTCCCAGTTGCTGATCGCTTCTTCGGATACTATTGACGGACATTATACCATCCATCATAATTTCAGACCTGGTGGTTTTACTTCACGTGATTTCAATGTATTCCAAGATCCAGATACGGGAGAAGGATATTTAATTAGTACACAAGATCATGAGAACATGAGAGTTTATCCACTTACGGAAGATAGTACTAATGTGGTAGTGGATGAATCTTATTTATTATTTACAGGTCAAAGAAGAGAGGCCCCAGCTTTAATTAAAGCAAATGGCATTTATTATATCATCACCTCAGGACAATCTGGATGGTATCCTAACCAGGCAATGTATTCCTACACAACAGATATTAGTAACCCCGAAGGTTGGGCTAAGCTTCAACCAGTAGGAAATAATACGACTTTTTATAGTCAACCAACGAATATTATGGAGGTAAAAGCCAAAGATGGCAGCTCTCAATATGTTTATATGGGAGATCGTTGGAAGCCTGATTCGATCGGATTCTCCACCTATGTTTGGCTACCACTTGAAATAAATCATGAAACAAAGACAATGACAATGGAATATGAACCTGGCTGGTATATGGATTCTGATACAGGGAAATTTGTCCATCCTAATGTAACGAATGTATCAGAAGGTAAGCCTGTCTTTGGGGAAGATAATGTTATTGAAGGAAAGTTACTACGTTATATAAATGATGGTCATTATTTTGAACCAGATACTTGGAGTCCAGACACGAAATATTATCAACAAAATAAAGTACCATGGTCTGCAACGATTGATTTAGAAAAAGTGTATGATTTAGCCCGTGTTGACTTTAGCTTCAAGCAATTCAATGGTTCAGAGGCATACTATCAATATACAGTACAAGGTAGCAATAATAATAAAGATTGGACGTTGCTTGCGGACGAATCCCAGAATAAAATGACTGGTTTTAAAAGCAACCAGTTAGAAGGTAAATATCGTTATGTAAAGATAGATGTGACAGCCGTAAAAAATGCCCATAATGATAATTCTACGGCTAGCTGGGAAAATGGGTTACTAGAGATGCAGGTTTATGCGAATAATCTAGATAGAGAAATTGCTGCATTACCTGTAGTTAATAAGGAAGGGGAAACCTATCCATCGGAACAATCTATTACACTCACTAGTCCAGATAGTAATGCCCGTATCTACTATACGACGGACGGTTCTGAACCAACGGAGAACAGTACATTATATGAGGAACCGATTGCACTAACCTATGGCGAGACAACGCTAAAGGCGGTTTCTTATGTAGACGGGGAAGAGTCGAGCGGTATATTAACAGAAACGTATAATCTTATAGAACCAGATACGATTGTATCTGTGGTTGGTCCAACCGAATTCGCCGTCACTGCCGATGAAGGTGCTTCAGGTTTACCAGAAACACTTGAAGTAAAGAATGCGATTGGTGAAACGGTGACAGAATCAGTTCATTGGCTAACAAATGATATAGATTTTACCCCTTATCACTCAGAAAAGATTACAGGGACGATGGCTGATGGTTTTGAAGTAACTGCAACCGTAGATGTAATTAATCAGGATACCAATTATTTTATTCATGGTGCTGCAACAGAGGATCCTTTTTTTCAGGCTGTTAAGAAAAGATTAGGTGATCAGCTTATCAATAATGTCCCTGATCAAGAGTATGATGGCAATTGGGGTTATACAGGAATCATTGGGACAGATATTGGTTCTCGCACTTCCGACTCTACCAATATTTATGATAGTGGCTGGTGGGCACATGCCGATAAAAGTATCGATTACAAAATAAATTTAGAGCCGGGGAAATATACAGTTATTTCAGGTTACAAGGAATGGTGGGGTGCTACACGAAATATGAAGTTCTCTGCCATAGATTCTACTGGTCATGTGCTAGATTCGGTAGAATTCACAACAAATAAAGACACAAAAGCCCACCAAGAAAGACTTCAATTTGAATTAGAACAGGCTGATGACGTACAAATTAGTGTTAGTAAAGTAGGTGGAAGTGATCCGGTTCTAGCATGGCTAGCAGTTGAAAGAGAAGAAATGATTTCCATCGATTCATTGAGAATGGCATTAAGTGATTACGTAAAATCAGAAGAAATAGCCAAACCAAGCTACAAAATATTAAATAATCGATTAACAGTAGCAGAAAAGCATTATGAAAAAAACAAGTGGAACCAAGCAATCAAAAGTCTAGAGGATTTCCTTAAGCATTTGAATAATAATGCTGACAATATATCGAGTGAGGCACAAGAGGATTTAAAAAAATATAGCGAAAAATTAATAGAGCAATGGAAGGAATAGCTAGAGTTATAAACTTTACTTGTAGGCGTATGCAATTATGCGAATAGAAAGGGAGATTTGATGGGGAGAAGGAATAAGAAACGAATCTGGGTATTCGCTTCTATCATGATTATCATTATTGCTGTTACCGTGTTCGAGAAGGATGATGTGAAAGCAGATCAAGATGTCCAAACAATTACGATCGATGGAGAAAAGGTCAATGATTACCATCGCTTCAAAGGCTTTGGTGTCGTCACTGCCAACAATACATCACGATTACTATTGGATTATAAAGAAGAACATCCAGATAAGTATTGGGAAATAATGAATCACTTATTTAATCCAGATACAGGTGCTGGGCTTGCTCATGTAAAGATTGAATTAGGTGCAGATGTGAATTCTTCGTCAGGAACCGAACCTGCAACAAAACGAAAGGAGAACGAACCAGCAAATGTCAGAAGAGGAGCAGGATTTCAATTTGCTGCAGATGCGAAATCGATTAATCCTAATATAACGACTGAAATCTTACGATGGGGTGAGCCACGTTGGACTTGGAATGGTGCCAAAGATGGCAATCTTGAAAATCGCTATCAATGGTATAAACAAACGATAGATGCAGTATATGAAGAATATGGCTTTAAACTAGACTATATTGGAATCTCACAGAATGAAAGAGCTATTAATGGAAACGGAAGAGTAGAAGTAGAATGGTTGAAATATTTTACCTCAAAGATTAAACAAGAGCCAAACTATGAATCAGATTATAAGCATTTAAAATTAGTAGCGGCAGATGGTTATCGTGACACATCTTCAATTAGTCAAGTATTACTTGACGAGCCTGATTTAATCGATGAGATTGATGTGATTAGTAGCCACTATGGATTAACTGGATCTGGTGAATTAAATCAGTTGCAAGAGCAATTAATAGCAGAAGGTAAACAACCAAAGGAATTATGGGTTTCGGAAGGAATTGCCCCAATGATTAATGCTCGATACCGAGATAACATGGAGCCACAATATCATGGGCTTGGAGGAAGGGCTGGGATTATAGACGTAACATCTCGTATCATTTCCGTTTACTCCTGGACCGGAGCAGGAAATTATCCACTGAATGCGGTATCCTTTGATTTTCAACCTGCTGTAGCAGCTTTTTATCAAGGTGCCCAATACAATCCTAAGCACCTGATCAGCGCATTTGATCCATGGTCAGGCTTTTATGAAGTAGATGGTGGTATAACGGGGGTCCGTCATGTCATGAATTTTGTTGAACAAGACGACCCATCAACAAAGGAAAATGAACGTTGGATGTACGTCGAGGACGCGACATATAGTGATGGTGAATTTTTTGATGGAGGGGTAGATGTTGATACAAGTACCCATAACTATTTAACTTTAAAGGATCCGAAGACAGATGATTATACAACTGTATTTGCCAACAACACGAATCTAACACGTAAATACAAGATTCAGACAAAGAATTTAAGTAATAAGCAAAACGCCCCTGTATACGTTTGGGAAACACGCGGACCAGATAAGGATGAAAGTTATGATGAAAATTGGCTTCAAAATATAGATGTTATCACACCAAAAGAGGGCACCTATGAAGTAGAGGTCAAGCCATATTCGATTGTCACGATATCTACATTAGATAAGGAATCAGAGGTTAGTGATTTCACCTATCAATCTAATCCAGTAGATTTAACCGAAGATACCATCATGCCTTTACCTTATAAGGATAATTTTGAATATGACGATTATTCCATTGATGAAAAAGGTAGAGATTATGTAGAACGTCGAGGGGGTACTCCAAGGTATACAACTGATCAAATCGGTGCATTTGAAGTGGTTACTAAAGAGACAAAACTTAACCGTGATATTCCAAATGCAGAACCACATGGAAATATGCTCATGCAAAAAATTACTCCAGATATGATTGGAGCAGAATGGTCCGTCTGGGGAGGAGAAGACGGATCAGCAGCTGACGTCAATCCACATACCGTATTAGGGGATTTCCGTTGGGTAAATTATAAGGCCTCCTTTGACTTTTTATTGGATACCGATACACAGCAAGTAGAAGGTAGAGAAAACTATGTGTTGATTGGTTTACGCCAGGTGAAATCAGCATGGTCCGATTCCTCTGCACCTTATAATGCTCGTATCTATGCAGATGGTCGATATGAATTATGGAAATTAGGAAATATTGAAAAAAGTGGTACCCTGAAAGGCTTTAATAATAAAGAATGGCATCATTTAGCTTTTGAGGCAAAAGAGAATAATTTTACGCTTTACTTAGATGGTAAAGAAATTGATAGCTTTATAGATGAGGATGCAACGGTAATGGCTGGTAGAGTAGCCATTGGTTCAGGATATTATCAGACATTATTTGATAATTTGCATATCGATAAATTGAAAAGATATACCTATACCTCTGAAAAATATGATAATGCACAAGGTAAGAAAATGAATTCAGAGGAAGAAGCATTAAGTCAAAAAGATAAATGGAATCCAATTAGCTATATTGGAGACTGGGAGTTTTTACAATCAGGGTACGGCCATTTTAATCGTACCCTCATGCGCGCAGGTACAGAGATTCCTGTCTGGAATGGAGTGACGATCACGCATCAAGATATTGCTAAGCAACAAGGGGACTTAAACAAGGTGTATTATCAGGGTGATTGGTCATCCAATAGCAATAATGCATGGGGTTCGGATGGCGAAGCATTTGAAATTAAGTTCAAAGGTCATGGCATTCGATTATACGGTGAGGCAAATCCAAACAATGGAAAAGCAGATATTTATTTGGACGGTAAATTAGTTGCTGAAGGGAACTACTTAAACAATAGCAGTATGGAAAAAATGGTGTGGTCTGCTGAAAATCTAGAGGAAAGAGAACACACATTACGAGTAGTTGCTAAGGATGGCTGGACTAGTTTTACAAAAGCAGAAGTAGAAACCAATGACCCTATATCAGATGGTTCAGATAAAATAAGTAATAGTAGTATGATCTTTCATTTTAATGGCTCTGGATTCAATTTGTTTGGTGCTACCTCGGATTCCATAGTTGATGTTTATATTGATGGTGTTTTAGTGGATGATGATTATCGAATACAGGCAAAAGGTGATCGTCAAACCTCTTATTCCATTAGGGGCTTAAAGGATCAGGAGCATTCTGCAAAAGTTTATATAAAAGCAGGCGAATTTACCTTTGATGGTATGGATATCATCACAGGAAAAAATAAGATCGAAGTCGATAAAGCAGAATTACAAGAGCTTTACGATACTCACAAAGATAAAAATCGTAAAGAATATACGAAACAAAGCTGGAAGATATTCCATAAAGCATTGTTACATGCCAAAAGGGTATTAAAAAATCCTCAATCTACTATTTTAGATGTGGCTGAAGCAAGGAGCTCATTAGATGATGCAATAGCAGAATTAAAGAAAAAGTAAGGAAAACACACTAGGATCCTTTTAAGGAATTCCTAGTGTGTTTTAGCTATATAAGTAAAAATGCACATGATAAAAGTAAAAATAGAGCTATAACCCCTTGTTGAAAACGCTTAAAATGAATGGTAGGAAAGAAGGTGAACGACATGCAATTCCATACAACTAGTGGAATTTTTAGGCTATGTGATTGGATATATCGATTGGCCTATCTCAACATTTTAGCGTTTATTTTTACTATAATAGGTGGGATTATAGCAGGAATCTTTCCAGCCATTACAGCCATGTTTGCGATCAATAAAAAATGGATAGATCGTGAGGACGATTTTGTAGTGTGGAAAGAATATTGGGGTGCATATAAGCAATATTTTATTCAAAGCAATATAATTGGAAGCTTCGTCCTATTAAGCGGAATTGCTCTTTACATTGATTTTTCATTAGTACAGAATTTTAGTGGTTTTATCTATTATGTCATTTTAAGTAGTAGTGCAACCGTCTTTATTCTAGGTATCGTAGTTTTGTTATATGTTTTTGGCCTACTGGTTTCAGCTAAAAGAAAAATCTATCAACAAATAAAAGCTGCGATTCAAATTGGGACATTATTTCCTTTACAAACCTTTTGGATGCTTATGACGATTTGGAGTTTTTTATTTGTATGTCTGGTTATTCCAGGTCTGTCATTTTTATTTTTAGGAAGTGGTCTCTCCTTTATTGCAATGTACTTCACACAGCTGGCATTTAAGCGAATGAAAAAATATCAAATAAAGGAACCGATTAGAATCCAACCAATCGAGGAAAGAGGTGTCTTACATGGCAAGTGAAGTAAATTGGACTTCCCAATCTACACAGCGTAAAAAGAAAAGTAAAATAGAAAAAAGTGAAAATCTAGCAGGTTTTCTATTTGTTTCCCCAATGTTAATAGGGGTTTCGATTATCGTTTTATTTCCTATTATTGCAACATTTATATTAGCATTTGCAGATTGGAAATTTGTTCAAGGCATTGAAAATTTACAATGGGTAGGTTTAGAGAACTTTTCTGAACTACTCGGGGACAAGAAATTTATTCAATCTGTTGTTAATAATGCTATTTTTATTTTTACCGTACCTATTACGATGCTTGTTGCATTATGTTTGGCTATCATTATTGACAAGCATGTTTATTTAAAAAGCTATTTTAAGGTAGCGTTTTTCATGCCATATATTTCAAGTGTTGTGGCTATTGCCGTTGTATGGCAAGTGTTGTTTCATCCGTCACAAGGTCCAATTAATCAAGTATTAATGTCATTCGGTATTGAAAATCCACCAACATGGATTTCGGATCCGAATTTTGCCCTTATTTCCGTAATGATTATCCATATTTGGATTTCAATTGGGTTTAATTTGATAGTTTATATAGCTGGGCTCCAATCTATACCCAAAGAACTATATGAAGCTGCAGATATCGATGGGGCAAATACATGGTACAAGTTTCGTAATATTACTTTTCCTTTAATCTCACCAACGTCGTTCTTTCTATTAATAACAGGGATTATTGCAACATTTAAGGTATTTGATTTAATAGCTGTCCTTACACAAGGTGGACCATTAAATTCTACTACGATGCTCGTCTGGCATCTATATGAGATGGCATTTCTTAACTTAGAAATTGGTTATGCTTCCGCAATTGCAGTTGTTTTATTTATTTTTGTATTCACAATTACGATCTTACAATGGTTGGGGCAGAAAAAATGGGTGAATTATTAAAGGTAGGTGTGTAGAATGACGTTAAACATAAAAAAATTAGTAAGTACGATTGTCTTATTGTTTTGTAGTATAGCATTTTTATTACCCTTTATTTGGATGCTCTCTACCTCTTTGAAGATAGAGGCAGATGTGTTTAAATTTCCAATAGAATGGATTCCTTCAAGATGGAATGCGGTAGAGAATTATAAAGAAGTATGGTTTGGAGAGCATCCATTTTATCTTTATTATTGGAATTCGATTAAAGTAGCTGTTCTCACAACTGCTTTATCAGTTGTCGTTTCTTCACTAGCTGCCTATGGCTTCTCGAAGGTTCGCTTCCCGGCTGGTGGATGGCTATTTATTATCGTATTAGCAACTTATATGGTACCACCACAAGCAAGTTTAGTACCACAATTCATTTTATATCGTTTTATTGGATTATTTGATAGTCACCTAGGCTTAATCCTACTCGGAAGCTTTAGTGTTTTAGGTACATTTATGCTTAGGCAGTTCTTTATGGGAATCCATCAAGACTTTATTGATGCAGCGAAGATAGATGGGGCAGGACACTGGCGAATATTCTGGAAGATAGCTTTGCCAATTGTTAGACCAGCTGTTGCCACATATGCTATTTTGCGGTTTATTTGGACATGGAATGATTACCAAAATCCACTGATATTCTTAAGAACAGATGCATTATATACGATCCAATTAGCTATGCAGAAGTTTACCACGATTAATGGAAGCTTCTATACACTAATTATGGCAGCAGCTGTATCTGCAATATTACCGTTATTGATTGTCTTCATATTAGGTCAAAAACATGTTATCGATGGAATTGCATTAGGGGGTGTAAAAGGTTAAGTATTTTCACAAGTATTCATTGAATGTCAAAATAGTGCTGTCATAGGTAAAAAAATGAGTATGTCGATAAAATTGAATTTTGTTAAGCTAATAGCATGAAAGGGTTTTCATAAAATAGAGGGGGTAGAATGATGCAAAAAAAAGTTTTGTGGGTCTTATTTAGTATGTTTATACTTATCGGTATGTTGGTTGGCTGTAATACAGAGGAAACCGATTCAAACGATTCAGCCAATGGTAATCAATCAAATGAAGAAGATGGGGAGGTAACGATCAAGTTCCATACACATGGAAACGAAGCAAGCTACAACTGGTCAGAAACCATTCCAGCATTTGAAGAGGCTTATCCAAATATTAATGTGGAACTAGTTGTGCTCAGTGAAAAAGGGGATACAAATGAAGCATTGCAAAAATTAGATTTAGCCGCATCCTCTGGTGAACAGCTAGATGTTCTGATGTTCAGTGATCCAGCATCCTATGCAGAAAGAGTAGATTTAGGTATGGTAGCTCCGATTGATGAATTTATTGAGGAAGAAGGATTTGAAGTAAGCGAGGAATATAAAGTGAACACAAAACTGAATGAAAGCTATTATGCTTTACCAGGAAAGTTTAATCCATGGTATGTATTAGTGAATAAAGATCATTTAGAAGAAGCTGGATTAGAGATGCCGACAGATTGGACTTGGGATGAGTTTGCCGATTATGCGAAGAAATTAACGACAGACGATCACTACGGAACATTTTTCCATGGGCCTCAAAATGGTGGTTGGATGGAATATATGAAGCTCGCTTTAGCAAGTGAAGAAGAGGAAACAGGTTTTATTAAGGAAGATGGTTCTTCTAATTTTGAACATCCACTTTTTCGTAAAACACTAGAATTACGTTGGCAAATGGAAAAAGAAGATCAATCAGCGACACCATATACGGATATTATGTCACAGAAATTGCATTATAGGGATCAATTCTTTAATCAAGATTCCAGCCTAGTATTAATTGGGAGTTGGATGAATACAGAATTAGGTGGTACCGATCAATTTCCATTAGAATTTAATGTTGGAGTTGCGCCATATCCGAAAAATGACGAAAATTCAGAAGGTGGGTATACTCCTGTCACAACAGATTATATGGCTGTAGCATCAAGCTCGGAGCACAAAGAAGCAGCCTATCAATTTATCCGTTGGTACACAACAGAAGGTCAATTAGTACAAGGGAAGAATATTCCATCATGGAATGGTGTGGAAGATAGTGAACTAGAAGGGATTGTTGACACGATTTTAGCAGATACGAATAATCCAGAAAAAGTCGATAAAGAAGCATTAATTACGGTATTAAAAAATGCCAAGTCATCCAAGCTTATTGCACCAGTTTCGTATCAAGCAGAAATCTACCAAATGGTGAATGATGAATACGAAAAACTGATTTACGAAGAACAGGATATAGATCAAACGATACAGGCAATGCATGAGAAAGCGAAAGAAATAATAGCCAATAACCAGTAATCTAAAAAAAACAGTATGATAGCAATAAAATATAAAAGCGATTACAATTAGTATAGGGACGTTTTCTCCCGACCTTTCCCCACCCTTTCTTTCCTAGAGGAGTGAACAAATGATGGTGAATTTTCGGAGATTGGCGTCTCCTTCTTTTCGTTCTAAGGTATTTTTTGCATCCTTTTTATGTATCGGCATTCCTGTCCTCGTATGTCTTTCCTTTTATACATACTTAACGAGAGATGCGGTGGAAGAGCAAGCAATTATGAATGCCAAAAAAGAAATCAATTTAGTAAATGAGAATGTAACGAAAATATTAGAGGATTTAATGAATGTCTCCAATTTTGTTCAGATCGATACAGAAATCAATGCCGTGTTAAAAAGTAAAGCAAGAGATGGAAGTGGAGAAGATAGCCATACGTATGAAGCATATATGGAGGATCGGCTCGTTCGAAAAACGATTGAAAACATTACACAATTGGGGGAGAAATCCTATGTTACGATATTGCTAACAAATGGAAAGTATTATACGAATTATTCTGTTACGGAATATAATCCAATGGAAATATTCAAGAAGGATTGGTTTGAAGACTTGCAACAAATTAGAGGCTATCAATCCTTATGGGTGGGAGTGGAATCAACTGAATTCGCTTATGACCAACTGAATCACCCATTTCAGTTATCGGTAGCGAGAACCCTAAGAGACACCAATCAACAGATATATGGCTATGTGGTCGTTACACTACTTGAAACGAAAATCAGAAATATTTTACAAAACAAAAATAATCAAGAACAGATCCTTTTAGTTGATCAGAATCAGACGATATTATCTACACAAAATGCTGATCAAATTGGAGAAAAACTGGAGATTAGAGAACAGCTTACGAACAAGGATACCTCTACTATTATTGATTGGAAAGAGAAAAAGCATTTATTGACGACTAAGAAACTTTCCTTTAATGGTTGGAGTCTTGTTTCAATCATTCCATATAAGCAAGCGACATCCAATATCAATGCCGTATTTTCAAAGGTTTTTTCGTTTTTATCTATTTCATTCGCCATATTTTTTGTGCTATTAGCCTTTTTAATGAAACGTATTACAAAACCACTAGGTCATTTAGATAAAGTAGTGAAACAAGTGCAAACTGGTGATCTAACAGTACGTGCAGAGGTGAAAAGCCATGATGAAATCGGAAAGTTTTCCCGGTCCTTAAATCAAATGATTGAACGAATTAATGGAATGATTGAAGAAGTGAGAAATACACAGAGGAGAAAAAGACAGGCAGAGCTTGCTATGCTTCAAGCTCAAATTAATCCACATTTCTTATTTAATGTATTAAATTCCATTAGGATGAAAGTGTTAAAGTTCGGTGATAAAGACAGCGCTATCATGATTCAATCTTTGTCGAAGTTATTAAGAGGAACGATAGATAATAACCATGATATGATAACGGTTGCTGATGAAATTAGTCTAATTAGTGATTACGTTCATTTAATGAATATGAGACAAAAGCATAAGGTGAACCTCCTAAAAGAAATGGATCAACCAAGCACGGAAGTGATGATACCGCGGTTTATCCTACAGCCTCTAATAGAAAATGCGATTATCCACGGGTTTCATCAGAGTAATGGAAGGATTCTATTAAAGACAAGGGTTGAAGAGGGTGAATTAGAGATTTTGATTCAAGACAACGGAATAGGAATGGATCCGGAAACATTGGAAAAAGTTCAGAAGTCTTTCATCAAACCAAAAGTAAAGTATAAATCCAATAAAGGACTCTCTAGTATTGGTTTAGCAAATGTCTATGAACGTCTACATTTGACATTTCCTCTGAGACCATCGATGGAAATACGCAGTCAAATTGGAGAAGGCACAACGATTAGCATAAAAATTCCTTTGGAGGGTGATGGTATTGTACAAGGTGATGTTAGTTGATGACGATTTTCCTACCATTGAATTTCTGACAGAGGTGGTAGATTGGGACAAATTAGGTCTCAAACTAATTAGTACCCACGACAACGGCATAAGTGCCTATGAATCTGCTAAAAAGGAGATGCCAGATATTCTCATCACAGATATTGGAATGCCTAAAATGGATGGGATCGAATTAACGCAAAAATTAAAAGAACTAAAAACTAATTTACAGGTCGCTATTATCTCTTGTCATAATGAATTTAATTATGCGCAAAAAGCACTAAAATTAAATGTTCAAGATTATGTGCTGAAAGAAACACTTGATCCAGAAGATTTACAAAATATATTACGTAAATGTAAGGAACGTTTAGATAATGAAAAATATCAAAAAGGTGAGGTGCAGCGTCTTCGACACCAGGTAAATCAAAATCATGACTTAGAAAACCAAAGACTGTTAAAAGAATTTATTCAAGGTGCATCCAATCGATTTCATCAAGAACGCCTACAACAAGACAAGTACTATATTCCTGTTCTATTTCTTATCAACCATTTTTATATTGTAAAAAACAACTATGTATCAGAGGAAACCTTGTTATTTGCGATTCAAAATATTGCAGAGGAAATGATTCTCAAGCAGGAAACACATGCATTGTTTATCCATTATGAACAGAACAAGGGGGTTCTTTTATACCCTAATTCTAATAATATTAAGCGGAATTATTTTGATGATTTACGAGTATTGTTGAATAAAATCCAACAAGCAATCAATCAGTTTTTGCATATTCAAATCACTTTTTTAATCGGGGACAATAAGCCTGTTTACCAAATAAAAAAGGAAATTCATTACTTAGTCAATAGTGATAAGCAATTGTTCTATTTAAAACAAAATAGCATTACAGATAAGCAAAAACTGAGCAAAGCGTCAAGCAAAAACAATAGAAGTGAAATGTTACAATTCTATCAGGAGATCATTAGTCGAATGAAGAAGGCTATTTTTCAACGGGATCGATCCGAATTAGAAAGACAAATCCATCATTGGTCTCTCTACTGTCAAAAGGAAGATTGTGATCCTGAAACAGTCAAAGAAGGATTTTTAAGAATGTTATTAGAGCTGAAAATGAAGTTGAGTTCTGTTCATTACTATCCATCCAATTATCAAGCAGAGGCAATCCAAAAGGATATTTTAATGATTGCTTCCTTGGAAGAGTTAAAGGAATATGTTCTTCAATATTTAATAAACTGTCTTGGCGCTTCAGAGCATTTATTAAAAAGCGCTTATCACAAGGATGTACTTAGTGCATGCTATTATGTTTCTAGTAATATTGAATCGAAATTTTCTTTGGATGAAGTGGCAGATCACCTTTACTTAAACCCAAGTTATTTTAGTCGCTTATTTAAAAAAGAAATGAATATTACATTTGTGGAATATATTAAACAACAAAAAATCCAACGTGCAAAGGAATTATTAGAATTCACAACAGATCCCATTGGTCAAATTTGTGAGCGATTAGGCTATGATAACCAAAGCTATTTCATTAAGATATTTAAAAAGCAAACTGGTTGCACTCCCTTAGAATACCGGAACAAACTTTTACAAGGAGTCCTACAATCATAATGGAAATAAATAAACAAGGAATCTGGAAAAAAAAACCGATAAATCCTAGTAAATTACCTAAAGAAATGCTAGCTTTTATAGAAAAAGAAGCGGAATGTTTCCTGACAAATCGAGCGAAGGAGCCCTCCTTTCAATCGTTTCGACACTTTCACAAGAACGGTGATCGACAGCTTTTTGAGAGCGAATATTTTGATCGAAGAAAGAGATTAACTACCTTTGGATTACTTAGCTATTTATACCCTAATGAGTCTATTTATATAGAGGAGTTAGAAAATCAAATTTGGCAAATTTGTCAGGAGTTTACCTGGTGTCTACCAGCTCATTTACATATGGAGCGGGAGGGGCAGACCTATGAAGACTATCGAATTTCACAATCGTTACATTATTCCATTGACTTATTTGCAGCGGAGACAGCCTTTACTCTAGCGGAGATTCATCATATTTTTCAAGATAGATTAGATCCATTTTTAATCGAAAAGATCAAAATCGAAATCGATCGAAGAGTGATTGCAATCTATTTAGACAATGGACCATATGAGTGGGAGGAGGCAACTCATAATTGGGCAGCAGTTTGTGCAGGATCGATAGGGGCTGCCGCTTTATATTTGGTATCAGATAGGAGCGTGCTTCGCTCGATCCTAGCACGAGTCTTCCAAACAATGGAATGCTATTTGCAAGGGTTTGAAGAGGATGGTGCATGTACAGAGGGCTACAGCTATTGGCAATACGGGTTTGGATATTTTCTCTATTTTCTAGATTTATATGAACAAGCGACTGGAGAAACGTCTCGCTTATTATCAAGGGATAAGGTACATAAAATTGCTCAATTTCAACAAAATATTTTTCTATCAAGCAATTTTGTCGTGAATTTTTCAGATGCTATACCGATGGCCAAACCAATGCTAGGTTTCAGTCATTATTTATATCATAAATGGAATGACATTCATCTTCCTGCACGAGAGCATGGTCAATTTCAAATCATTGATCATTGTGGAAGATGGGCACCTGCTTTTCGTGAGCTTAGCTGGTACGATTCTAAATTACCGGGGAATAATTGGCCAGAGAAGACGGTTTTATTTGAGGAATCGATGATATTTCTTTCAAGAATAAGCATATATGCTTTTGCCGCAAAAGGTGGACATAATGCAGAACCACATAATCATAATGATATCGGCCACTTTATTTTGCTTGGTGGGAATGAAATTTTTCTAAAGGATTTAGGAGCAGGGCAGTACCATAAAGACTATTTTAACGATAAACGCTATGACTTTATTTGTACAAGTGCAGCAGGGCATTCGATTCCGATTATTAATGGAAAATTTCAGCGTGATGGTAAAGAATATAAAGCTATTCCACTGAAATCAGATTTTTCGAAGGATGAGGATATATGGCAATTAGCTCTAGAACAGACATATCCAGAACCTACTCTATTAGCATACAATAGACGATTTCATTGGAAGAAAACAGCTAAACCAAGACTTTTCCTAACGGATGTATTTCAGTTTAAGAAACAACCAAGCTCCATTATCGAAAGTTTTATTTTAGAAGACAGAAGCTATCGACTATTTGATGATTATATTTTATTCGAAGGGGAGGAGCAATCATTAAAATTTATATTCGATTCTCAGCTTACTCCGATCATTGAGCAACAATTTTTTACTAATCATCAAGGAGAGCAGGAAGGGTTTCTCCGTGTTCAATTTCCGTTAGTGGATTTGGAGCAAGAAATAGAGGTTATATTCACATTAGAATTTTGTTAAAAGGAGAAGAGGTAGGATAGTTTGAAGCAAAATCCATTGAAAACAAAAGCCGATGTCGAACAATTATTAATTGATTTATGGGGGAAATTGGAGCCTTATTATGATTCATTTCATTCTAGAATTCTTCCAGAGGGTGCCGGAGCAGCTTACTCTGATGAAGTAGCGGGAATGGAGTGTTTTTCTCGCGTTCTTTGGGGAGCTGCCCCCTTGTTAGCTCATCAAAAGAAGCCGGAGCTATGGCCAAGACACTTACAAGGAATCATGAATGGAACAAATCCAAATCATCAAGGGTATTGGGGGGATATTCATGATTATGACCAAAGAATTGTCGAGATGGCTGCATTCGGTTATGCATTGTGTATTGCTCCAGATGAGATTTGGCATGTACTAGGAGAAAAAGAACAACAAAACCTTGTTAATTGGTTGTCTCAAATCAATCGATTTAAGGCACATGATTGTAATTGGTTGTTTTTCGCGGTAATCGTCAATATTGGTTTAAAGCAGGTTGGTGCCCCATATAGTAAAGAGAAAATAGAACAAAATTTAACAAGAATAGAGGACTTTTATATTGGAAATGGTTGGTATCAGGATGGAGAGATTGCCCATATTGATTACTACACCCCATTTGCCATGCATTATTACGGGTTGTTTTATGCAAAAGTGATGGAAAAGGATGATCCAATCCGTGCCAAAAAGTACAAAGAGCGAGCTGTCCTTTTTGCCAAGAAGTTTATCTATTGGTTTAGTGAAGACGGAAGAAGCCTACCCTACGGAAGGAGCTTAACCTATCGATTTGCACAAGCATCCTTTTGGAGTGCAATCGTTTATGCGGACGTTGAGGTATTTTCACTGGGGATTATAAAAGGAATTATTTTACGCCATTTACGTCATTGGATGAACCAAGACATCTTTCTCCCAGATGGCACTTTATCTGTTGGCTATCATTACCCTAATTTATTGATGGCAGAAAATTATAATGCACCAGGCTCCCCTTATTGGTCCTTTAAAATATTTCTTATTTTGGCATTACCTGATCATCATTATTTTTGGCGAGTAGCAGAAGAACCACTGCCTACTTTACCGGAGCGAGATATACAAAATGAACCAGGGTTTATTCTAGACCGAGAAAAGAATAGTAAACATGTCGTTGCGTTCCAAACAGGCTATGCGCATTCAAATGCTCACACCCATACTTCTGCAAAATATGAAAAATTCGCATATTCCACCCATTTTGGTTTTAGTGTACCACGTGCGGAGTGGGGCTTGGATCAAGGAGCGTTTGATTCGATGCTTGCTCTCAGTGAGCAAGATGAATTGTATCGAGTAAAACGTAATGTTGTGGAAAAGGAAGTGAAGGAGACCCACCTATATATGAAATGGCGTCCATGGAAGGATGTGATGGTGCAAACATGGATATTACCAGGATTACCTTGGCATGTTCGTGTCCATCAGATCAAGACAGAACGACCTTTAGACATTGCTGATGGTGGCTTTGCATTAGGCATAGATCATACTTCAGAAGAACAACTAGTAAAAGAAGGGGTAGGTATTGGTATGGTAAATGACAATGGGATGGTCGGTTGTATTGACTTAATGGATGAACACAAGGCCATCCTTATCCGTCCAAATGCCAATACAAATCTTTTATATAAGCGAACGGTTATTCCGACGATAACATCATCGATCCAAGAAGGGGAACATTTACTGATCCATGCTTTTTATGGACAGCCATCGACTAATGAGTTATCAGAATGGCAAAAAAGACCCTATAAAAAAGGAGATAGTATTTACTCTTCAGGTAAAAAGAAAATATTTGATATAGTAAAATCCCGGGGCTAGAATCCGGGATTTACTCTGTAAAACTATTAAAATGAACCATTTCTACTTTTGGCGAAAGCTTTTTAGGTGGCTTTGTTTCGGCTGGATAACCGAGACCGATAATGGCAACAACACGACGATCTTCAGGAATATTCAATATCTTTCGCGCATGATTTTCTCTACGAACAGATTCCTCTTCATCCTCTGCATGATAAATCGCACCAAAGGCTGCACCTAATCCTTGATTCACAGCCTCTAACCATGTATAACCAGATGCAATCGAAGTATCTTGGAGCCAATATTTACTTATATCCGGCCTACCAGTTATCGCAATGGCTGCCTTTGCTTCAGCGATCCATGGCATAAAGGGAGTCGTATCTTTTAATGCTTTAAGCTTTTCCGTATCTTTTATTACGATAATATCTTTTGAGGGGAGATTGTTTCCTGAAGGAGCATAGTAGGTCGCATCAATGACCTTTTCCAGTACTTCCTTCTCAATGGATCGATCTTCAAATTTTGTGATTTCACGACGTTTTTTTATCGCCTCTAATACATCCATTTCTTTTCCTCCTCATTCCTTTTTCTATATTTTAGCAAATAGCAAACATTAAATCTACTAAAACAATTGGAATAGAAGGAAAATGTTACTCTTATTCTTGATAGGTACCAATTACTTCAATTGCTTCCTCAACTAATGACATATCGATAATTTTATCAAAATCTAGCTCTTCTTGAATAGCACCCTGTTCCTTGTAAAATTCATACTGTTGAATCACATCCTCTTCAAAAATCGTACCATTTGGATTGAGTCCTGTTACGCCAGCTTGCACCCATTGTTCTTTATCCTTTAAAGCCGTATGATTTGCCATAATAGAGATTATCTCTTCTTCATCACCAGTACCTTTCATAAAAACATCATGATAATCACGTATACCTTCTAGATAGGCAGCCATAAAACGTACAGCAACATCACGACGATCTGTCAGAAATTTTGGTGACCCTAATACCATGGCAATTTGTGCTTTAGGTGCATAATCCGTTGCATCACCAAAGCGGGTATGAATACCTTTATTTTCACCCTGAGTAATTAATGGCTCTATTTGCAAGGCGAGATCAATCTGTTTATTACTCATCGCTGCCATCATGTTAGCAAAATCACTCATTAACACAAATTCTGTTTCATTTGGCGACACTCCTGCATGTTCAAGCATTTTATGATAGATATAATCATCTACTGCATTTTTCGTGGAGACTGCAATTCGTTTCCCTTTGACATCCTCATAATCTTTAATTTCGTCCTTTAAATCCTCTCTAACAACAAATGTGAAATACGAATTGCCTTTATTGTTGTGTCCTTTATCTGCAATAAATCGAACATCGATTCCTTGTGCAATGGAATTAAAGAAAGAGGCAGAGGAGACACCGCCCGCCACGTCGACTTCCCCTGCTGCAACGGCCGGGAGCATTTCATCACTATTGCCAAATGTAGCAAATTCTACTTCAATATTGTACTTCTCAAAATAACCTTTATCTTTAGCGATATAAAAGCCTGCACCAGAAGCTGATCCATCTTCTGCAATCACAACTTTCTCTGTTTTTTCTAATGGTGGAAGCTCTCCATCGGATGCTTTTTCTGCTTTAGGCTTTTCCTCCTGCTGACAACTCGTTAAACATAATATAGCCAAAATGCTTATAAGCAGACAACCAATGATTTTTTTCATCATCATTCCCCCAAAACTTATCTTGTTTGTTTTACTTCCTTCTGTAAATGCTCCCAAATTTCTAAGAAGGTATTGGTGATTTCAGGATCGGAGCGTACCTGTTCAATAGTTCTTGGTCTTTCCAACCTAATCGGGATATCCCTAACGATTTTGCCTGGCTGTGCGCTCATCAGTAAAATTCGATCACTTAATAGTAAAGCTTCATCGATACTATGTGTAATAAAAAGTACCGTTTTCTTCGTTTCCTGCCAAATAGATAAAAGCTCTTCTTGTAATATAAATTTATTCTGCTCATCTAGTGCAGCAAACGGTTCATCCATTAATAAAATCTCAGGGTCATTCGCAAAAGCTCTTGCAATGCTTACCCTTTGCTTCATTCCACCAGATAGTTCCTTTGGATAGAGCTTTTTGAAATTTATAAGACCGACTTTCCGTAAATAATGTTCTGTTTGTTCCTTTATATACGAGGAAGGTAGGTGGCGCATTTTTAATCCAAAGGCAACATTTTCTTCTACTGTAAGCCAGGGGATCACGCCATTTTCCTGGAATACCATAGATTGGATAGGGGTTTTGGATGATCCCTCTTGTTGAATGTTAACTTCTCCTGTAGTAGGTACTTCTAATCCTGCAAGAATTCGAAGTAAAGTGGTCTTTCCACAGCCACTCGGTCCTAGTAGACAGACAAATTCTCCTTCTTGAATCGACAAATGGATTTGATCCAAAGCCTCAATATATTTATTCCGTTTCTTGAACTTTTTGGATAATTGCTTGATTTGGATTTTTGACATCATCATCCCCCGTTTCAACCATTATTTCCATGGCAATAATTTTCGTTCGAGTCCTCTAAGTAATAGGGAAAATAAATAACCAAAAAACGATATAAGTACTAATCCTACATACATTTCTGGTAAAAGAAAGGCTTTATAATTCATCCAAATCAAGTACCCAATTCCAGAGGTTGCACCAATCATTTCTGCAGCAACAATCGTCAGTAATGCAATTGCCTGACCCATTTGAATCCCTTCAAGCATGACAGGTAGTGCCCCAGGTAGTGCGATTTTTAAGAAAAAATCCTTCGCACTTGCTTGATAGTTTTTTGCGACATCTAAGTAAATCCGGTCAATATTGGCAACTCCTGCAGCAGTATTAATTACAACAGGAAAAAACACACTGATAGCAATGGTTACTATTTTGGAAAACTCCCCAATTCCAAACAAGATTAAGATAATCGGTAGCATAGCTAAAGTTGGTATTGGCATGAAAATCATCACAATAGGGGAGAAGAAGTATTTAAAATGTTTATACATCCCCATTAATAAACCAATACAAATTGCTGGAAGCACCCCTAATAAAAAGCCTAACAAAATTCGCACAAGGCTTACTGAGACATGCTGAAATAGCTCTCCTGATTCCCCTAATTCGATTAAAGTTTGTAATATTACCGTTGGTGGCGGGAAAAATCTCGCATCTAAAATATTGGTTTGGGATAGAATTTCCCAAAGTAATAATAAAATGAGTGGGGAGGAGATGGTGATCAATTGTTGAATCGATAATTTTGTCTTCATAAACCTCTTCCTCTCTTATATGGTCATATTATGATAACCGCCCAAATAATGTGCATGAGAAAATGAACAAGAAAAAACCCGGATTTTTATCATATAGATAAAGTCCGGGTGGAGGTGCCTTTGTTTATGATTATGTATATAAGGAGCTTACAGATTGTTGTTCGTATAATCGGATAATCGCTTCTGCTACTATTGGTGCTACGGTTAACTGGGTAAGCTTGTCGATTTTTTTATGCTCGGTTAATGGAATAGTATTAGTAACAATTAACTCTACTAAATTAGAAGCAGCAATTTTCTCTACAGCTATACCGGATAAAACCGGGTGTGTGGTACAAGCATAAACCTCTGTTGCACCATGTGCGTATAATGTCATTGTACTTGTCGTTATTCTACGACCTGTATCAATTATATCATCAATGATGATAGCGGTTTTTCCATTCACTTCACCTACAACATTAATAGTAGATGCATTATCTCTAGGCCCCCTTCGATCGACTATCGCAATAGGTGCTTTTAATTGATCTGCGAGCTGTCTGGCTCGTGATACACTGCTATGGTCAGGTGCCACAACAACTATGTCTTTTAGCTTTTTCTTTGACAGATATTCGCCAATAATTGGAACAGCTGTGATTGGATCAACTGGTATATTAAAGAATCCTTGGGCTTGAGGAGCGTGTAAATCAATAGAAATCATTCGGTTTGCCCCGGCCTTTTGGATTAAATCAGCAATCAGTTTTGCGGTTATTGGTTCACGGGCACGTGATTTTCGATCCTGACGAGCATATCCATAATATGGTATTACTACATTGATCGATCGAGCAGATGCACGTTTTAATGCATCAACCATGATTAGTAATTCCATTATGTGATCCTCTACAGGATCATAAGTTGATTGGATGACATAGACATCACAACCACGAATACTTTCTTCAATATTAATTTGTATTTCGCCATCACTAAATGTTTTTACAGATGATTCGCCTAGTTCAATTCCGATATTATCAGCAATTTCTTTTGCGAGTTCTGTATTCGAATTAAGGCTAAATACTCTCAAATTAGTATTATGATAAGTATTGCTCAAGGAAAAAACCTCCTACTTTAGTGAAAATTTCAAATATAAAACAATTCATAGAAAATTTTATTGTAATTAAAAAAAGCTAACTACCTAATCATAAAGCAAAAGGCTCGAGGTGAAAAGTAATTCGTTGTTTTATTTCATCCTAAAATCACAACTGTCCACAAGCTCTCGTTATCCTTCTTTATCTCGGAGGAATCTTGAGGAATGTTAGCACCTCATGGATGGAATTCTTACCTTACCCCAAAATAACTAATTAATGTTCGAATTTGCTTTGTTTGTTCAGATAGTAGTGTTTTACTATTCTTCATACATTCCTGTAGGGATAGTGGTCGATTAGTGATAGAGAAGCATCCAGCAAATTTTTCGCGTAAACGTTCATTATTTTCACCTAAGCTACCTGAAAGTAATAGACATGGCTTCCCATATTGCTGAGAGAGATCAGCTACATGGCTAGGGGCTTTACCGAATAAGGTTTGTTCATCGCTTTTGCCTTCTCCAGTTATAACAAGATCTGCATTTGTGATCGCCTTTTTTAATTGAATTGCCTTAGCTACAAGGGAGGCACCAGATTCTAGTTGTCCATTTAAGACTAGAAATGCAAAGCCTAGGCCACCAGCTGCACCAGCTCCTGGGGTATTTTTCACGTTTATATTGAATTCCTTTTCTATAAGATTGGCAAAGTAATCTAATGCATCGTCAAAGCGTGTTATTTGCTCATCCGTTGCCCCTTTTTGCGGTCCATAGATTGCTGATGCTCCATTGTCTCCGCATAAAGGATTGTCGACATCACAAGCAATTTGGAAATGGGTATTTTTTAAGCGTGGATCAAGCTTTGATAAATTAATGGAGTGGATGTTTAACAGGTCTTGTCCAAAGGGACCGAGCTTCTTTCCATCTTCATCATATGCCTCTAATCCAAGTGCTTGTAGCATTCCAAGTCCACCATCATTAGTTGCACTTCCACCTAAACCAATAATAAATGAAGAACAACCTCTTTCTAAAGCATCTAATATCGCTTCTCCTATGCCATAAGTGGTGGTTAGGTTGGGATCTCTATCTTCTTCCTTTACTTGGATAATTCCTGCATGTAATGCGGTTTCAATGACTGCTATGTTTTCATCGATGATAGCATAATAGGTATCAATGGGATTACCTAATGGCCCGGATGTGGAAACAGATACAGCATTTCCATTAGTAGAAGACAGAATAGCCTCAATCGTTCCTTCACCACCATCAGCCATTGGCTTAATTGTAACAGTATCCTCAGCGATTTCCTCTAGAGCATTTTTTATTGTCATAGCTACCTCTGTAGCGGATAAACTTCCTTTAAAAGAATCTGGAGCAACTATTATATTCATGTTAATCCTCCTCGGACAGATTAAGAACTTAATTCAAATTATACTGAAGGTAGCGCATACATACAACAAGTAACCCTAATATTTGAACAATAAAAAGAGAAGGTGTTATTTACCTTCTCGATCATACATGTACAATTCTCATTTTTAATTATTATGTTGAACAAAGCCTTGGCGTGCTTTTAATGATTTTCGCATTTCTAATAACATAATGGTAAAGGCAATATGTCCATATACTAGGTTAGCAAAGAATAGGATCCAAAGGTAACTTTCATGTGGTGCGATACCAACGGAAACAAATTTTATAAATGTATACCATGCACCTAAAATAAATGGAATTTGGAATAACGCTGTTTTTTTCCAGTTGTCACCCCAAAGTAAAAATGGTGTAAAGCTAAATATTAACAAGAATATCAATAATATATCCATCATGATCACCTCATAGGCAAATTAATTATTTGTAAGTGTTTCCAGTTACAGTATAACACACTTGTTCACAATTTTGTAACTTTTCCTTCAAAAAATAGACACATTTAATTTTCTAACTTACTCATTCTTTACCCGCCTATGAAAATAAAAAAACCTTTGAGCATTTAATTTATGCCCAAAGGTTTGAAAAGTGAATCAGCCAGTGTTGCGAAGACCTGCCGCAACACCATTGATGGTTAATAAAGCTTCCAACAATAATTCTTGATATTCTTCACTGTTTTCATCTGTGTTCCGTAGTTTAGAAATTAATTGAACCTGTAATTGATTTAACGGATCAATTAATGGATTACGTACACGTACTGATTCTTTAATATTTGTCTTATTATCAAGCAATTCTTCTTGTCCTGTAATTTTCAAAATAATATCTTTTGTTATATGATATTCCTCTTCAATTTGACCAAATATTCGGTCACGAATGTCAGGATCCTCGACCATGTTAGCATATTCTTTTGCTGTTTCAAGATCTGCCTTTGTAAGAGCCATTTGTAAATTATCTATTGTTGCCGTAAAGAATGGCCAGTGCTTATACATATTTTGTAGAAATTCTAAATTATTAGTTTCATCTAGATATTTTTTAAAGCCAGTTCCTGTCGCGAACCAGGCAGGTAACAACTGTCTTGATTGAGTCCATGCAAATACCCAAGGAATGGCGCGTAGATCTTCCAAATTATCGCTACCTTTACGTTTCATTGGACGAGAACCAATATTTAGATCACCAAGCTCATGCAATGGTGTTGCTTGATTAAAGTATTTAATAAATCCTGGCTCATCAAATACTAGGGATTGATATTTTTTCAAGGCATATTCTGAAATGATGCCCATTGCTTGTTCTTCTTCTGGAGTTGGTTGCATAGTAGAGCTTTCATCATTGATACCGAGAATACCTGTAATTAAAGTAGATGTGGCTTGCTCTAGACTTCGGTAAGCAATGTCTTCTAAAAGGTATCTAGATGATAATACTTCTCCCTGTTCAGTTATTTTTACACCATCTCCAAGTGTAACAGGAGGCTGTGATAATAGACTTGAATAAAGTGGACCACCACCACGTCCAAGCGAACCGCCACGTCCATGGAAGAATTTTAGCTTCACTCCATATTTAGATGCAATAGCGTGAATTTCTTGCTGTGCACTATAAAGTTCCCAATTTGCTGTAATATTTCCTCCATCTTTACTACCATCTGAATACCCGAGCATGACCTCTTGATGGTTGCCACGAGCTTCAATATGCTTACGATATAAAGGAATATCTAATAGCTTTTGAATCATTTCTGGACCATTCTTTAAATCATCAATGGTTTCAAGTAGTGGGGCAATGTGTATACGACTTACTACTTTACCATCAGGATACACGCGATATAGTCCTGCTTCTTTTGCTAATACAAGTACCTCTAATAAGTCACTGACATTGTCTGTCATACTGATTAAATAGACTTCAATTGCACGTAATCCAAAGGTGTCCTGAGCCCGTTTTATCATACGGAAGGTATCAATTACCTCTAATGTTTCCGGTGTGAACTCATCATATATCGAGATCATAGGACGAGGATTTTCTAAAACACTGATTAAAGTTTGTACCTTTCCTTCTTCACTTAGGTTTTTATAATTATCTGTAATGCTTACATTATTAAAAATTTCTGTCAGTGCTGCTTCATGCTCACCACTATGGTTACGTATATCTAATGATGCTAAATGAAATCCAAATAAATCTACCTGGCGAGCAACTTTTCTTAATAATTTAACCGGATTCTTGTTTGGGTGATGCAGTTTCATACTATCACGAATAAGATTAAGATCTGCTAAAAGCTCCTCTGATTCGGAATATCCTCGTTCATCATCCTGTTCAGTATAGGCTAATTTTTTAAGCATATAAGCTAATTTAACGCGATACACTTCGTCTTCCTTATGCCATCCTTCTTCTCCTAAAGCTTTTTTATCTAACTCTATGGATTCACGAAGCTCCTTACTCACTTCAATCTTCGTATCAGAATGACTCAAACGATCCTTTAAGATGGTTAGTGAATCTTTATATTTTTTAAGGACTAATCGACGATGACGTTTAATGGTTTCGAATGTAGTAGTTGCTTTTACAAAAGGATTTCCGTCTCGATCTCCACCGATCCATGAACCAAATCGGAGAAAGGATGGAATGTTCCAACGTTGATTATATTTTTCAAAAAGAAGATCTTCTAAATCATCGTGAATTCTAGGTAATACATCAAATAAGACATGATAGAAATAATAAAGACCGTTGGATACTTCCTTCATTACAGAAGGTTTTTTCTGCCTAATTTCTTGTGTTTGCCAAAGAATGGTAATTTCATTATAAATTTTCTCTTTAATCAATTTTTTCTCATATCGTGTATAAGAATAATCCCAAGCAGTTAATAGTTTTGCAATCCGTTTATGGATTTGTAGTATCGTTCTTCTAGTTGCTTCTGTTGGGTGTGCTGTCATAATTAATTCAAGAGAAAGCTTATCTAATAATTCAGTGATTTGTTCAGGGGTTACGTTATTATCAACTAATTGCTTCACACCCGCTTCAAGTGAACCAGGCTGTATGATGTTGGCATCTTGAGCCTGATATTCGCGACGACGACGAGTCCGGTAGTTCTGTTCCGCAACATTGATTAAATGTAAGTGAATAGAAAACGCTCGAATTACATTTTGACGTAAACTAGGATCAAGGGATTGGATTGCTTCCTTAATTTCTTTTTGTGTTGCCTGGGTACTAGTATCACGAACATTTGTAGAAAGTTCACGGATTTTCTTGATTTTATCTAATAATTCTTCTCCGCCTTCATGTAATAAGACATCATCTAAAATTTTCGTTAAGTACTCCACATCTTTAAGTAAGGAAATTGTTTTCTCGTCAGATTTTACTCCCATTTATCCCACTTCCTTTCAAAAATATTGTTGTATGATATGGAACATTTCGTAAAAATTAAGTACGAATTGTTGATCGTCCTTGCGCGAAAATCGCACAACGTTTCATTGGTTGGAGTTGGATAGAGGAATTGGCTTAGAAATGAATATAAATAGACACCTTTACTATCATAACATGAATTTGTCGAATTGAATAATTTTTCGCTACCACAGCTAGAAGAATCATGTATAATCAAGGGGAAAGAAAAACAGGAACATTACTAGTTTAAGCTAAAACGAATGGTTGCGCAAATATTTTTTATTGGGAATATTCAGAAATTTCCCTAATTAATAAAGAAAAAGTGAAGGTAGAATTGGAGTTGTAATCATTGATAAAATTATCTGGAGTCTTACCAGCAGCAAGAAAAATGAAGGATTTTGAAAGAATAGCCCATAGTAATTTCGAAATCTTAATTTTACTTGAAACGAGAATAGCTCAAATTCATCAAATGGTGAATTATGCACATAAACGGGGAAAAAAGGTTTTAGTTCATACCGATTTGATTAATGGTTTAAAAGTAGATCGTTACGGAATGGAATACTTAATTCGTGTCGTAAAAGTCGATGGTGTGATATCTACACGTGCTAATGTAATAGCATTAGCTAAAAAGAATGAAGTAATAGCGATTCAACGGTTATTTGCATTGGATAGCCTTGCTTTGCAAAATAGTAAAAGATTAGTCGAACAATCCAAACCGAATTATGTCGAAGTCCTTCCAGGTATTATACCTTCCGTAATAGAAGAAGTCGCCGTGGACACTGGAATTCCGGTTATAGCAGGTGGCTTAATTAATACAAAAGAACAAGTCAATCAAGCCTCTAATGCAGGAGCTATTGCTGTCACAACCTCGAATAATGCTTTGTGGGAATTTGAATTCTAAATAAGGGATGCATTTCAAACAAAAAATAGGATTGACAGCGTTTTATTTATAAGTTATGCTTAGAAGCAACAAGTTAACGAATGTGTTGGAGAAATGGAGTCCACACTGCAATATTTAGTACTTCCTTGGGGGAAGTATGGATATTGTTAGTGTGGACTTTTTTTTGTACTCTAACTAATTTCGTGTTATGACTTGTAATTTTAAGGGTAATTTAAACTATAAGGGGTGAGTAAAGTGTCTGAATTTGTGGCAGAATTAATTGGAACTATGATCCTCATTATTTTCGGTGGAGGAGTAGTTGGTGGAGTAGTGTTAAAAAAGACAAAAGCGGAAGGTGCTGGATGGGTAGTGATTACGATTGGCTGGGGGTTAGCTGTGGCAATGGCAGTTTACGCTGTTGGTAATGTTTCCGATGCGCATGTAAATCCTGCCGTGACCTTAGCGTTCGCAGCGATAGGTGAATTTCCTTGGTCAAAAGTGCCGACTTATATTACAGCTCAGCTAATAGGTGCTTTTATTGGTGCAGTTATTGTATTTCTTCAATATCTTTCTCATTGGGGCAAAACAGAAGATAAAGGGGCAAAGTTAGCTGTTTTTTCAACAGATCCTGCAGTAAGAAGTCTGCCATCCAATTTATTAAGTGAAATGATCGGTACATTTGTATTAATTATGGGGCTTTTGTTCATTGGTGCTAATGATTTTACAGACGGTCTCAATCCAGCAATCGTAGGGTTATTAATTGTTGCGATCGGAGTGTCTTTAGGTGGAACAACTGGCTATGCTATAAACCCAGCAAGAGATCTAGGTCCACGAATTGCCCATGCAGTATTACCTATTATCGGCAAAGGGTCCTCAGATTGGGGTTATGCCGCCATACCAGTATTTGGTCCGATTATTGGTGGTGTTTATGGCGCCGTATTTTATAATGCGTTCTTCGTAGGGGAAATAACAGCATTATTTTGGATCATGTCAGCTGTTGTGTTAGTAATTGTTATAGTAGCTGTCTCTAAAGAATTAAGAAAAAATAATACAAACATAGCAGAAAAAGCCAGTGACAAGGTTGTATAAAGACATTTAATATAGAGGATTTTTAAGATACGAGGAGGAATTAAAATGGAAAAATACATTTTATCGATTGATCAAGGTACGACAAGTTCAAGAGCAATTATTTTTAACAAAAAAGGCTCGATTGTGGATGTTGCACAAAAAGAATTTGAGCAGTTTTTTCCAAAATCGGGATGGGTAGAGCATGATGCGAATGAAATTTGGACCTCTGTTTTATCATGTATCGCAGAAGTTCTGAGAAAATCAGATATTGAGGCAAACCAAATCGAAGGTATTGGAATTACGAATCAACGAGAAACAGCAGTTGTTTGGGATCGACATACTGGAAAGCCAATTTATAAGGCAATTGTATGGCAATCACGTCAAACAGAAGATATATGTCGAAGATTAAGAGAAGCAGGACATCAAGATCTTTTTCGTGATAAAACAGGTTTACTAATCGATGCTTATTTTTCTGGAACAAAAGTGAAATGGATCCTTGACAACGTGGAAGGCGCAAGAGAAAAGGCCGATAAGGGAGATTTATTATTCGGGACAATTGACACATGGTTGATTTATAAGCTAACTGGCGGAAAAGTACATGTTACCGATTACTCTAATGCTTCTAGAACACTAATGTATAACATTTATGATTTGAAATGGGATGAACAGCTACTCGATATTCTCGGGGTTCCATCTAGCATGCTTCCTGAAGTAAAATCCTCCTCAGAGGTGTACGGCGAGACCGTAGATTACCATTTCTTTGGTCAAAATGTACCGATTGCAGGAATTGCTGGGGATCAGCAAGCAGCATTATTCGGTCAGGCATGCTTCGAAAAAGGAATGGTGAAAAACACGTATGGAACAGGGTGCTTCATGTTAATGCATACAGGTGAAGAGCCAGTGAAGTCTGACCACGGATTATTAACAACCTTAGCTTGTGGTGTTGACGGCAAAGTGGAGTATGCATTAGAAGGAAGTATTTTTGTAGGTGGTTCTGCAATTCAATGGTTAAGAGATGGATTAAGAATGTTTAAAGATGCAAAACAGTCTGAAAAGTATGCGACAAGAGTAGAATCAGCAGATGGTGTTTATGTTGTTCCTGCTTTCGTTGGTCTAGGTACACCATATTGGGACAGTGATGTACGTGGAGCAGTTTTCGGATTGACACGAGGTACACAAAAAGAACATTTCATCCGTGCAACACTTGAATCGATTGCCTACCAAACAAAGGATGTACTTGCTGCCATGAAGGATGATGCAGGTCTTGAAGTAAAATCATTCAGAGTAGATGGTGGTGCTGTTGCAAATAATTTCTTAATGCAATTCCAGAGTGACTTAGTGGATCTTCCTGTAGAAAGACCAAAGGTAATCGAAACAACGGCATTGGGTGCAGCTTATTTGGCTGGATTAGCTGTAGGCTATTGGAAGGATCGCGAGAAAATTCAAGCACAATGGCAAATGGACAAAAGATTTAGTAGTGAAATGAACGATCAAGACAGACAAAAGCTGTACTCAGGATGGAAAAAGGCAGTAGAAGCAGCCAGAGTATTTAAATAAAAACAAAAAGAAGGGGACATCTATTATGACTTTTTCTAGTTTGAATCGCAAAAATACTTACCAACAAATGAAGGAGACGCCGCTTGATATGATTATTATTGGTGGCGGAATAACCGGAGCAGGTATCGCACTAGATGCTGCTCTACGTGGCCTTCGTGTAGCCGTTTTTGAAATGCAAGATTTTGCTGCGGGTACATCAAGTAGATCAACAAAGCTTGTCCATGGAGGACTTAGGTATTTAAAACAATTTGAAGTAAAAATGGTTGCAGAGGTCGGCAAGGAAAGAGAAATTGTCTATGAGAACGGACCTCATGTTACCACACCGGAATGGATGATGCTTCCATTCTATGAAAAGGGTACATTTGGCCCGTTATCCACTAATATTGGACTAAGGGTGTATGATTTTTTAGCAGGGGTTAAAAAATCAGAAAGAAGAAAAATGTTTAATAAGCAAGAGGCACTCAAGCGTGAACCACTTTTAAAAAGTGAAGGTCTAAAAGGTGCCGGTTATTATGTGGAGTACAAAACTGATGACGCAAGATTAACAATGGAAGTAATGAAAAAAGCGGTAGAAAAGGGAGCACTTGCTCTGAACTACGCAAAAGTAGATGATCTTATCTATGAAGATGGCAAGGTTATTGGTGTTCAGATTAAGGATCAGTTAAATGATGAGACCCATCATATTCATGGGCAGTACATTGTCAATGCCTCTGGTCCGTGGGTGGATACAATTAGAGAAATAGATCAATCGAAAAAAGGAAAGACACTTCAGCTGACAAAAGGAATACATCTTGTTTTTGATCAATCAAAATTTCCATTGCAACAAGCGATCTATTTTGATACGCCTGACGGTAGAATGGTATTTGCCATACCACGAGATGGGAAAACGTATGTTGGAACGACAGATACAGTATATAAAGGCGATATTGCCCATCCAACAATGACCGAATCAGATCGTGACTATGTAATAAATGCTATTCAGTTTATGTTCCCGAACCTAGATATTTCTTCACAAGATGTGGAATCAAGCTGGGCAGGATTAAGACCTCTCATTTATGAAGAAGGTAAAGACCCTTCTGAGATTTCTAGAAAGGATGAAATATTCGAATCAAGCTCTGGTCTTATCTCAATAGCTGGAGGAAAACTAACTGGATATCGCAAGATGGCAGAGGATGTAGTAAAAGTAATTGTTGATAAAATGATTGAAAAAGAGAAAAGGGTATTTAAGCCGAGCAATACGAAGCATTTACCAATTTCAGGTGGAGATGTTGGTGGTTCAAAAGGCTTTGTGGCTTATGCTAAAGAACAGGTTAAGGACGGAATGAAGATAGGGCTAACAAAGGAAGAGACAAAACTTCTTATCCTTCGCTATGGATCTAATGTTCCAAAATTATTTGACTATTATAAGAAAGCTTTAGAGGATGATTCAGACATTCATCCTGTAACAAAGGCAATGCTTCTGTATAGTATAGAGCACGAATTAACGTGTAAACCTGTTGATTTCTTTATTCGAAGAACAGGAGCGCTTTTCTTTGACATCAACTGGGTTCAGCAGGAAAAAGATGCTGTTATAGATGAAATGCAACATATTTTTAAATGGACAGATGAGCAAAAGGATGTGTATACGAAAGAGCTTGAAAATCTCTTATATGAAGCAGTACACCCAACAAATGAATAACCCGAATTGCCGAATTGGGGTTGGGACATAACTAAACAGCAAGCGCTATAATCCGAACGTTATTCTGCTTTAGCGTAGTCAAAATACGGAGACTCCTGTGGGAACAGCACGAGCTGAAGATCCACTTTGCAAAGCGGTTTTCTTTGCAAAGTTAGCTGAAGCCGTGCCCGCGGAAAGCGGAGTATTTTGACGGAGCGGTATCCGTGCAGAAATATTAACGTTCGGGTTTTCCTTTCTTTACTTACTCTTTCGTCCCAGCTTCATCATTATCAAGTAGGAACAGATACTTTAAAAGTGGAAAAAACATCTAAATTCCGATACGATGAAAGAAAATGAAAGTAGAGGTGAAGCGGATTGAAAAAAGTAATAAATGATCCAAATCATGTTGTCGATGAAATGATTACTGGATTAGTAACAGCTTATCCGAAGCTTTTGAAAAGGCTTCCGAATACAAATGTAGTTGTACGAACTGATGCTCCAGCTGAAAGAAAAGTTGGTATTGTAAGTGGAGGTGGAAGTGGGCATGAACCAGCCCATGCAGGTTATGTGGGAAAAGGAATGTTAGATGCTGCTGTAGTAGGGGAAGTGTTTACCTCTCCAACTCCAGATCAGGTGTTAGAAGCGATCAAAGCAGTTGACAGTGGGAAAGGTGTTCTTTTAGTTATTAAAAATTACACCGGAGATGTGATGAACTTTGAAATGGCCAAAGAAATGGCTGAAATGGAAGGGATCCAAGTAGATCAAGTCATTGTTAATGATGATGTAGCTGTAGAAGATAGTACCTTTACTATAGGTAGAAGAGGAATAGCTGGAACTGTATTTGTTCACAAGATAGCGGGGGCATTAGCAGAAAATGGTGCCTCACTTGAAGAAGTAAAGAGCATTGCGGAAAAAACAATTGCGAATGTTCGCTCTATGGGGGTTGCCTTATCAGCTTGTACGGTACCAGCAGCTAGTAAACCAAGTTTTACATTAGCAGAAAACGAGATGGAAATTGGAATTGGAATACATGGAGAGCCAGGTATTGAACGCGTTCCGTTAAAACCCGCTGATCAAATAACGGAAATTTTAGTCAACAAAATCTTATCGGATATAGATTATGAAAGAAGCGAGGTTGCAGTAATGATCAATGGATTGGGAGCTACACCAGAAATGGAGCTACACATTGTCTATCGAAAGCTCTCAGAACTTTTAGGCAATAAGGAGATTAAAATCTTCCAAACATGGGTAGGAGAATATATGACATCTTTAGAAATGGCAGGATTTTCGATAACCTTATTAAAATTAGATCAAGAATTGAAAAATCTCTTAACAGGAAAAGTAAAAACGATAGCATTTCACGTTTAATAGGAGGATATTATGATCATTTTAACAGTCGATCAAGCAGTCGAATGGATGAAAGAAATACAAAAACGAATGGATGAGCACAAAGAGCAATTAACGGTACTAGATCAAGCAATTGGTGATGGTGATCATGGAATCAATATGACTCGTGGTTTTACAGAGGTAACTGCCAAGATCCATCATGTAAACTATGATTCGGTTTCCGATGTATTAAAAAGTGCAGCAATGACACTGATGGCAAAAGTTGGAGGTGCATCTGGACCACTCTATGGAACAGCATTTTTAAAAATGTCCGTTGCGATGCAAGGGAAAGATGTGGACGAGCATGTTTTTAAGCAGGCAATTAAAGAAGCAGTCGATGGGATTCATTCACGAGGTAAAGCAGATTTTGGTGAAAAAACAATGTATGACGTTTGGTCACAAGTAGCTGATTTTTTAGAGGAAGAAGAGGTAAACGATTGGGGTGGCATGGTAGAAGTTTGCCAAGCAACTATTGAGGATACTAGAGAAATGATAGCAACAAAAGGTCGCGCCTCTTATCTAAAGGAACGATCTAAAGGACATGTTGATCCTGGTTCCATGTCATCACTGTATATTTTTGAAGCTTTAGTCGAAGTATTGGAATTGGAGGGATGAAGATGTCTGGTAAAGCTGGGATCATTATTATTTCTCACAGCTTCGAAATAGGTGAAGGAATCAAAAAGCTGATTGATCAAGTGATTGAAGATGTGCCAATCGCTCTTGCATGTGGGACAGAGAATGGCGAAATTGGAACGAGTATGGAAAGGATACAATCAGCAATCGACCAAGTCGGCAATGAGAATGGAGCTGTTCTACTCTATGATTTAGGTAGCGCCAAAATGAACGCAGAAATGGTACTGGAATTAGTCGATAGGAACAATCTACAAATAGCGGAGGATGTGCCACTAGTAGAAGGCTCTTATATCGCAGCGGTGGAAGCAAATCTGGGGAAAACAGTAGAAGAAATTATGGTAAGTTTGGATAAGCTGAAAATAGACCATTCTTCATGAATTTATAAAACTATAATATCCCCCACTATGCTAGAAATCTCTAGAGCAGTGAGGGATAAATTTTTGTTCTGAGGAAGGTATAAAAATATGATCCTATGGATAAGGGGAAGCGAATTGGGCCACGTCCAGCTCCAGCGCCCAGAAACTAGGCGACTTCCCGCACCGCCCTACGATAAGTCATCATCGGTTCGTAACCTCACCGTGATTCCTTTATCTCAGTTGGTTCGCTCCAGTCGCTACGTTTCTAAACGGTCGCTTGCGCTTTTGTTCGTCTATTGTACTGGATTAATGATTACATCATCGATATAAAAGGAATCATTTGGATTAGAGGTTTCGACGTAGAGCTTAATAGTGGTTATATCTGGATCTAAGACATAGTTCCCTTTTAATTCGAACCAATCATTGCGATTGGTATCTAATTCGTCGAGTGCTATATATTTCGTTCCTCCAAAATCAGTGACTTCCAATGTAAGCTTTACTTTACTCTCTGTTGCTGGTGGTTGCACAAAACGGAAATAGGTAGAAAACTCATATTCCTTACCTTTTACAACCATATTAGTAATATCCATAGTTGGTCCATGCCAGGAAGAAGTTCTGTTAGATGTTTTCAAACTATAGCTACCCGAATAAGCCTCAACATCTGTTACCTCAACCATTTCAGTACCTGCTCTTCCTGTCCAGTCTTCTGTTGTGCCATTCTCAAAATCCAAGACATGTTTTTTAAGTTCTATTGGCTTTTCTATTCCATCATTAAAGGTCAATTTGTCTATCGCAAAGAGCTTTTTACGGTTTTCTCCTTTAAACACGAGGTACATATCATGAATTCCATAGGCACCAGTGTCTGAATTCGTATCAATCATGGTCGATGTTGTTATCCAATCATTAGAGCCTTTTCCTGAAACAGTTATTTCTCCTACTAAATTGCCATGATAGGGATCATCTAATCTAACCTCGATCGTACCACCATTTATCGGATGGACTAAGGCATCCATTGATAAAATATGCTTCATGCCAGGCTGTCCATTAGCTGTGCCATCTGCAAAATTTACATTGGTGTATTTGATATAATCTCCATTTCTAACATGCTCTATATAACCTTTTTTCTGGTTAGCAGGAGGCGCTATCATTTCCGGAGATTGTCCGTCATTTTCTTCTGCTTCATAGCTAGAGAATATATCCTTCAAATCGTCAAATGCTGGTAATTCAAATTCTTTCGGAATAAAGGTCGTCACACTTTCACTAGAAAGCTGAATCGTTACAGTTTTGCCGTTTCCTTTCACCTTCACAGTATCTAATTTTTTCAAGTTTTCATTTCCTGAAGTACGATAGGGAATAAGCTCTTTTGTATTTGGAAAATTATCAAGCTTTAATTCTAGTTGCTGCTCTGTTGGTTGGTTGTTCACAGCTACAATAGTAAAATTGTCTGTGGATGGATCTTTATATGCCGTAATTTGTACATCCTCAACAGGTGATTTATCGGATTCGATCATAATATAGCCTGGACGGATAAATCGACTATAATTTCCGAATGTATAATATCTTTTGAAAACCCTAAACATGCCATTAACCTCACCGTCATCGTCTGTGGTTAAACGAATTAAGTCGGATCCATCTGCATTATTCACGGCAACTGGCCACCACCAAAAATAGGCGCTAATTCCTGTTTTATGAAACATATCTCCGATTAGATTTGCATGTCGAAGGCCGTCCTTTATCGTATTAAATTCATAGGTTTGTAAGGCATCTCCTTGATTCATATATTCTGTTTGCCAAATAGTTTTTCCTTTTTCCTTTGATACAGGGAATGTTGGGACATCTGTTCCGATTCCATAGGCGTGTGCAGCAACCACATCTATGTATTTTTCAGTGATAGGATCATTTAATGCTGGTAAGGCATATTCTTCGGTAAAATTCATGTGTTCTGGCATTACGATTTTAGCAGGAACATTCCTTCGTTCAAAGGTAGGCCCGAGATAATCTCGAATAAAAATATGAAGCTCTTCAGGTGTCCATATCGCTCCAGAGTAATCTGGCCCATAATTCGGCTCATTGGCGATAGAAATATAAGAGATATCTAAATCAAAATGTTCCTTATAGCCAAATACATATTCCGCTAAATAGTTAGCAAAATCCTGATAATGCTCCTGTTTAAGCTTCCCATTATTCGTACCGAGTACACTATTGTTCGTTTTCATCCAAGCGGGGGGACTCCAAACCGAGCTTAAAAAGGTGGAAACCCCTCTTTTTTTTGCTTCCTTCATAAACCAAATTTGATCTTTATCAAATGCCGTTTTTTTCTTTGACCAATCAGGTTGATCCCAAACAAATTTACCAGGTTCTGGTTCTATAGTAGAAGCCGCAACTCCGTCTCCGACAAGGTTTCGAACAATGGATAAACCTATTCCCTTTTCCTGTGAGAAGATCATATCTAATATTTTCGTTTTTTCTGGTTCTGGTAATTGCATAATATAAGAAGGCTTCTGAAAGGCACCAGATCCACCAAATCCGTCCACATATTGACGATGTTTATCCCACTTAATTACACTTGTAGCTGTTTTTGCTTTTACAGGCTCAACTAATGTTCGGTTAAGAAAAATGGTAATCGTGAATAAAAATAATATTAAAAAAAGAATTGGTTTCCTTTTCATAGATTTACACATCCTTCATCATTGATAATTTATAGTTAGCGCTTCCAATTAATTAGCGTATATCCTCCTTTTATTATTCTTGTATACCTAGTATGGCAGAAGTTGACTCCATTAATAGCAGTTAACGGAATAAAAATCAATAGTCTTATGATAAGAAAACACGCACAGCAAATTTTAAAATAAAATCTAACACTACTAGTTATTTTCAGGTGGTGCATTATACAATAAAATATAACTATACATTCATGTGGGGTGAGAATCCAAGTGGAAAAAATGTTCTCTATCAATTATCGAATTACAGGTAATCCTGATTTACCTAAATTTCATTCACATGAGGATTTTGAGATTTTTATGTTTCACAAAGGGATTTGCAGATACCTGATAAACAATCAAATCTATGATTTACAGCCTGGTGATATTTTATTGATGGATGGTTTAGCATTGCATAGGCCAAATGTTCCGGATAATTGTGATTATGTTAGAAGTAATCTTCACTTTATTCCAGACTGGATTGAACCAGTTTTAGAATTAATGAAGGCTAAGGAATTATTAGATGTTTTTCGCTTTGATCACCATTATTTAATTCGAACATCGAATAAAGAGGTCCTTCGAGATATAGAAGCTATTTTTGAGAAAATGTACAAAGTCGAATATTCTTCGAGATTGATTGATTCAGAGAAAGAGTGGGAAATGAAATTTTTGCTTGGGGAGTTGCTCGTTCAGATTAATTCTTTGTATCGAAATACTTGTTTACAAGCAAAAAAGGAGCCTAGTAATAAAACAGAGCATGCAGAGAAAATTGCTTCTTATATTCAAGAGCATTTTACAAATAAAGTTATTATTTCAGAGATTGCAGTAGCCTTGAATTTGAATAAGTCATATGTTTCGCATGTTTTCAAAGAAATGACAGGCTACACCATCATGGAATACGTAATGGCCTGTCGCATACAGCAAGCAAAATATTTACTAGAAGCAGAGGAAACGAAGCAAGTTCAACAAATTGCCTATGAGAGCGGTTTTGAGAATGTGTCGCACTTTAGTCGATATTTCAAAGAAAAACTAGGGATAACGCCAAAAGAATACCGAAAAAAACGTTTAAGAATTTATCATAGTACGAATCATTTCTCTAGTTCCATATTGAAATAGTTGGTTGCTATTTGCATTGTTTTTATTTAGGAAAAAACGACGATTTCGAATATGAATGGAGGATGACAAAAGTGGTTTTTCAAAAGGTAGCTATAGTAGGTTGGAATCAAGAGGTAAATGCCTATATTTCATTTTTGAAGGATGGACTTATTGAAAATGTAGAGGTAATCGCTATCTATGATAAAGACAAATCGATGAAAAGGGTCGTAAACTATCATTACCCTGAAATTCCATTTTATCATGACTATAAAGAAATGATGAGAAAGGAAACGGTCGATGCAGTGTTAAGCTTCCATCCTTCTTTACTTCATACGGGATAAAGTAGAAGCCATAATGCGTAACTCATTATGGCCTCTCTTCATTTCCTTACAATTTAACGATACTTCCGGGCTTGCTCCATTCGATCCCTAGATCATTCGGTAAGCAAAACTGATCATAACATTCTGTCAATACTTCCTCTAAACCGTCTACTATCGTCAACTTTTGCTCTTCATCAACGGAAATCCAATTACTCGGAAATGTCGGTATATCTTTTACTGATTGATGCATACCATAAATGGCATGAACATGACTACTCGCTGCTTCTGGTCCACATAGTATATTATCATCATTAGTTAGTATTGCTTCAATCATAACGCCAAGTTTTGCAAGATGATTGTTTTCTGGATCTTGATAAGTCTTTTTCGTACCATCTTTAAACGTTGCCACAATGTCTGAGCTTTCTCCCTCTGGATGGTAAGTAATAATGGCATTTTCGAACTCTATCGAATATTTTGGCCGGTGGTTATTAGAAATAGCATGGGAAGCAAGATAAATGACCTCTACATTGTTCTTAGTTAATAGATGGACAGCACATGTATCAAATGTTTCGATCGAATTTGCTCTGTATAATTCAGCAGAAAGCTGATCAATCTCTGCACTCCGATCTATTGCATCTCCTGTTAAATAAAATAAATGATGAAGAAAATGTGCGGTAGCATTATTCGCCACACTATCAAAAATCATTTCCCCATTAGGACTGAATTTTTTACCAGCCCAGCTAGATCGGTTGAAATAATCAGCATTTCTAGGCCATAAAACGAGACTTTTCATTCTTATTGGTTTCCCAAATTCCCCAGTTAAAATATCTTCTTTCAATGCCTGGATGGTATTCGTGAAAGACCAATTAAATCCAATGGCTAGTTTTTTTCCGGTACGATCTCTTGTTTCGATCATTTCTTGAAGATGTTTTCGATTAGCAGTTGCCGGTTTTTCGCAAAGTACATGACTACCATTTTCCATAGCAATACATGATTGGTGCTTGTGTAAATGGATAGGTGTAGAGATAATAGCTAGATCTGCATTATGCTCCTGATAAAAGGCTTCTAATGATTCAAAAACAGGGATGTTTTGTTCTATTATTTCTTGATAGTAATTCGAATTTTCTGGAACTACATCAACCACGCCTTTTACGTATGCGTTTACATTTTGTGGATCTAATAAGGCCCGTAAATACATGTTCCCATAGCCACCTATACCTACGAGAACAACAGATACTTGTTTTGTCATAACAGAGTTCTCCTCACTTTTGCTTTTTTAAAAATTTCTGAAGTATAATAGCAATATATCATAAACTCATTTGGTTCGCAGTATTGAATCAAAAAATTAAACAGAAATGTCTGATAAATGGGGGAAGCTCATGCTACAAAAAATTAATCTTGAACCTTTCGGCATTCGATTATATGAAAGTAAACATAATAAAGGTGATAGAATTGAAAACCATCACCATGAAATCTATCAGCTTCTCTATTCATTAGAAGGAACGGGAGATATTATATTAAACGGAAAGCGTCATCGCTTTGAACAGGACCACCTTACCTTTATTACACCATTTACAAGTCATGCTATTATTTCGGACAAAAAATTAACGGTACTTGTTCTTGCCTTTGATCAGCGAATTAATGATGCTCAGGCAAATGCTAAACTTTTTCAAGAATCGTTAAATGAAACGAAATTTATCGGTTTGAACCCATTTGAAAGTAGTGAAATTCGTCAAATTTTAAGAACGATGCTGTATGAACAAGCAAATAAAACGAAGGAACAGGAATTGGCATTAAAAATCTATTTATCTCACTTGCTTTTATTATTAGCAAGAGGGGAAAAGAAAGCAGAGGTGTCAGATGCGAATGCATTAAGAGCAGAAAGATTAAAGGATTACATAGATTCTCATTATTACGAGTGGATTCACGCAGAGGACTTGGCAGCACGCTTAGGGATGAGTACTCGGCATATGAATACTATTTTTAAAGAAAGCTATCAAATGACCCCGATACAGTATTTAACAGAAGTGAGAACAGGACTAGCAAAAAAAATGCTCGCTGAAACAGATAAGGATATCGCCTCGATCTGCTTTGAGGTAGGCTTCGAATCCATCTCAACCTTTTATCGTACATTTAAAAATATAACCTCAATCACACCAAATAAATACCGAACTAATCAAAAAAATTATCATTTGTAAAAGATGACTTCCGATTTTAAGAAATTCGTTCTTAGATTAATAAGACGAATTTTTTTTATTGCGTTACACTAGGTGTATCAAAGAAAAAGGTAGGGATGAAAATGGCACAACATAAAATTGGTATTATTATGAATGGCGTAACAGGGCGAATGGGTACGAATCAGCATTTAATCCGTTCCATCGTTGCGATAAGAAAACAAGGTGGCGTGAAACTAAAGAACGAGGACACGCTCATGCCTGATCCAATTCTAGTAGGTCGTAATGAAAAGAAATTGAAAGCGTTAGCAGAAACATATGGAATCGATCGATATTCCACAGATTTAGATGCAGCACTTGCAGATGAATACAATGAGATTTACTTTGACTCCCAAACGACGGTCAGAAGAGCAGATAGTATTAAAAAGGCGATAGCAAAAGGGAAGCACATCTATTGTGAGAAGCCAACAGCTACAAATTTGGAAGGATCTATTGAGCTTGCAAAGCTTGCGAATGATGCCGGTGTTAAAAACGGTGTTGTTCAAGATAAACTGTTCTTACCAGGCTTATTAAAGCTAAAACGTCTCATTGACTCTGGCTTTTTCGGGAAAATTTTATCTGTAAGAATGGAATTTGGGTACTGGGTGTTTGAAGGCGACTGGCAGGAGGCACAGCGACCTTCATGGAACTATCGTAAAGAAGATGGTGGTGGAATCATTGTCGATATGTTTGCACACTGGCGTTATGTGATTGACAATTTATTTGGAAATATCAAGGCAGTTTCTTGTCTAGGTGCAACTCACATTCCTGAACGTGTTGATGAAAATGGAAATACGTACAAAGCAACTGCAGATGATGCAGCATACGGTACATTTGAACTTGATAATGGGGTGATCGTTCAAGCAAATTCTTCTTGGGCTGTTCGTGTGAACCGAGATGATTTATTAACAATACAAGTAGACGGAACAGAAGGAAGTGCAGTAGCTGGATTAAGAGATTGTAAAGTGCAGCATCGTGTAAATACCCCAAAACCAACATGGAATCCAGATATTGAAAATCCATTTGACTTCCAAGCACAGTGGCAGGAAGTACCAACAAATGATGTATTTGATAACGGTTTTAAGGTACAGTGGGAGCTATTTTTAAAGCATGTATTTGCAGATGAAGCATTTCCTTGGGATTTATTAGAAGGAGCAAAAGGTACTCAACTATCTGACCTTGGTTTGAAATCATGGGAAGAACGTCGTTGGATTGAAGTGCCAGAAATCAAACTGTAAGGAGGTATCTAGGATGGCAAAGCTAATTTTACCAAAATCAGATCGAACGCTTTACAGCTATGAGGCCAAAAATTATACACCTTTTGATATTCCACAAGATAAACCTTTTGAAAGTAGAACGGCTTTCTCAGCAGCACACGTCGTAGCAGATCCATTATCGCCTGCCGATCCAACTTTGAATGCTCAAATAGATTGGGATAAAACGATGGAATATCGCCATTACTTATGGTCGCTCGGACTATCTGTTGCTGAAGCAATGGATACAGCTCAGCGTGGAATGGGGTTAAGCTGGGACGGTGCGAAGGAATTAATTTCACGTTCGATTAAAGAAGCAAAGACAGTAGGTGGCAATATTGCTAGTGGTGTTGGTACAGATCATTTAGAACCAACACCTAGCGTGACATTAGACGATGTAGAAAAAGCTTATGAAGAGCAGGTGTCATTTGTAGAAGGTGAAGGCGGGAAAATAATATTGATGGCGAGTCGCGCATTAGCAGCATGTGCCACGGGTCCTGAAGATTATCAGAGAGTGTATAATAAGATTTTGCAAAATGTTAAAGAACCCGTTATCCTACACTGGCTTGGTGATATGTTTGATCCAGCATTAAAAGGCTATTGGGGGCACACAGATATCGACCAAGCAATGGAAGTGTGCTTGCAGATCATCAAGGATAATGAATCAAAAGTGGATGGGATTAAAATTTCATTACTTGATGCTCAAAAAGAGATCGATATGCGCCGTTTACTACCGAATAGTGTACGGATGTACACAGGAGATGACTTTAATTATCCTGAATTAATTAAAGGTGATGATCAAGGTTATAGTCATGCCCTTTTAGGGATATTTGATGCGATCGCACCAGCTGCAGCGGCAGCCATGCACGCAATAGACGCTGATAATTGGAAGACATATGATGCATTACTCGAAAAAACAGTTCCGCTATCTAGACATATTTTCGAGGCACCGACATTTTCCTATAAAACAGGTGTTGTATTTATGGCTTATCTAAATGGACATCAAGACCATTTTCGCATGATTGGTGGTAAGGAAGGTGCTCGTTCCATTGTCCATTTATCTGATTTATTCGTCATGGCAGATGAAGCAGGCCTATTACGTGACCCGGACTTAGCGACAATAAGAATGAAATGGACACTTGAGTTAGCAGGTATTGAACAGGAGGGTCGCTAATGGCAGAGGATAAATTAATGAGTCGTCTTAGTTTAAACCAAATCACAATAGACCAATGGAGCCTGCAGGAAGCAGTGGAAGGCTGCCTCCGTCATGAAGTACCTTGGATATCAGTATGGCGCCATAAAATAAAAGAAATCGGCCTGAAGCAAAGTAAAAGATTGATCACAGATGCCGGTTTAGATGTTTCTAGTGTTTGTCGTGGCGGCATGTTTCCTGCTGCTACAGCAAAGGAACGGGCCGAACGGATAGATGATAATAAACGAGCCATCGAAGAAGCGGCTGAGCTTGGCACAGATACATTAGTGCTTGTCTGTGGACCAAGTGCAGACCGAGATATTGACACAGCACGTAAACAAGTGGAAGAAGGAATTGACCAATTAGTACCATATGCAAAGGATTATGGGGTGAAGCTTGCGATTGAGCCTTTACATCCAATGTTTGCAGCAGATCGTTCTGTCATTAACACAATGGATCAAGCCTCCACGATAGCAGAGAAGTATCACCCGGATGAAGTTGGAGTAATTGTTGATGTTTACCATGTGTGGTGGGATCCAAATTTGTATCAAGAAATCAATCGTGCAAAAGGTAGAATCCTAGGTTTTCATGTATCCGATTGGAAGGTACCAATGGCAGATATGTTCAAAGGCCGTGCCATGATGGGAGAAGGTGTAATAGAAATCAATCGTATGAGAAAAGCAGTAGAGGAAGCAGGATATCATGGACCAATTGAAGTGGAAATTATTAACCAATCGCTTTGGGATCGTGATGGAAATGATGTATTACAAGAAGTCAAACAAAGCTTTGCTAAGCACGTTTAGCAGATAAGGATGGGAGTTAGCAGAGTGTATTTCTAAAAAGAGATACACTCTAATTTTTTGTTCAGGTTGGATTTATAGGGAGGATAAAGTACAAATTGGAAGGAGCATGGTAGTGAAATGGTGTTTATAAGGTGGATATAGTTCGATTTGGCAGGAGCTGGTACGTGAAATAGAATTTATAATTATGTCTCGATGGTGTTGAAGTTATTTTTAGAATAATATAGCCCAAAAATGTGATATATCAACTAGATGCGTTTACATTTCGACAAAATAATGATAGGTTAAATACAAGAAAAAAGTACCAAATGGAGGAGAGAAAGCTGAAATTTAATCAAGATTCCCTTGCACTGTATGTAACCATTGCAGTTGGTATGACGTTATTAATTGGAGTTGGATGGATCGGAAAAAGCTATCTTGATGGGAAAACGGTATTTAATAATTCGACAATCAAAGAGAAAATATCAAACTCTCATACATACAATATAGCAAGCAGTAGTTTTCTTAGTCCTATGGGAATTAATGATGACTTATTTAGTGAGGAAAAAGTAGAAACGAAAACACCAGATGATGAACTAGAAAATGAAACTGCAGTGTTCGAAGAGAAAATTGGAAATGAGGAAGAAGAGCAATATTACTATCCAACCAATGAGCAAGAGTCAACATGGAATTATCAACCAACACCAGAAGCATCATACAATAGCTACCCATCAGAAAAAGACAATGATCCGGAATCTAATTCAACAGATAGCTTTGATGAAAAGACTGTACAATCATCTCCAGAAAATTCGTCGAGTGATAGCACTGATAAAGAGGAAGAAGATGGGAAAGAAGATATTCCTACAGAAGATTTAGATGATTCAACTAATCCCACCGAGCAAGAGCCCGAAGAATCACCTAACGAAAACCCAGATAATCCAGAAAATCCAGAAGATCCAAACCAAGGAACCGAAGACCCTCAAATTCCCGAAGATCAAGATCCTAAAAAAGAACCTAAAAATAATAAACAAACTAACCATAAAAAATCAAATGGCTCAGATCAATAAGAAGACGATAGAAACCAGTTGGGTTTCTACCGTCTTAAGGATTATCACTTGTTCTCATCATCCAACTTCAACCGAGCAATTTCCTCCCTAATCAATGATAAAACATATTCCTTATCCTCAGGATTATTCTCAAAATCTAGATTATCTACATTGATTTTTAAGACAGGGGATGCCTCGTATTCCTCGAAATATTGGCGGTATTCTTTGTTTAATCTTTCCCAATAGGCAATTTCCGTGTCTAGTTCATAGCTTCTGCCACGGTTTGTAATGCGGCGAACGGCTTCCTCTGTAGAGGCCTCTAGATAGATCATTAAAGCGGGGGCTTGACAATGTTCAATCATATTAGCAAATAAGTCCTTATAAATGCCAAACTCTTCATTAGACATTTCTCCAGCATCGTTTAGCATTTTGGCAAAGATCACATCACCATAAATAGATCGATCTAATACAGCCTTCTCGATTTTACTTGCATTTTTAATATGCTTAAACCGTTCATTTAAGAAAAATACTTGTAAAGGAAAACTGTATCGTTCTCTATCATAATAAAATCGATCTAAAATTGGATTGTTAACTACTGGCTCTTGAAAAGGGGTATATCCCATTTCTTCTACCATAATGTTCATTAAAGTACTTTTGCCAACACCGACAACACCATCTATTGTTATCATTTTCCATTCATCTCCTTTAGATTTCCCGATCCTTTTTAAGCAATGATAATAAAATCCACGCATCTCTACATCACTTCCTTTAATTAAGCTATATAAAACAGTCCATAAAAGAGCTGACCCATATAGAAGGTTTCTAAAAAACAACCGAACTTTCAAATTAAACAAGCATTATTAAATATATCATTTTAAGTAGTATAATCCTAGCACTATATTTCATGATAGTTGAAACATTTCTGAGCCTGATGTCACAAGTTAGACAAAACTTTATGGCATTATTGTGAATAAATTCACAATATAATCAAAAAATAGCCAATACATGTTATTATATAAGTGTAATAAATCAAATCAATAAAAACCAACATGTGAAATGTTGAACAAATTGAAGGAGTGATTTATATGTTTGTAGAATGGTTAAGAAAAAATGGAGTTGTTGCAGGTCTACTAGCTATTATTCGTATTTATTTAGGTTACCAATGGCTCACCGCTGGATGGGGAAAATTAACAGGTGGATTTGATGCTGGAGGATTCATTCAAGGAGCTATTGAAAAGTCAAGTGGTGATCATCCTGCTGTTCAAGGCTGGTGGGCAAGCTTTCTAGAGCATGTTGCATTACCAGGAGCAGATATATTCACATTTCTCGTTATGTGGGGAGAGATTCTAGTAGGAATTGCATTAATTCTAGGTGTATTTACAAATTTTGCAGCATTAATGGGAATATGTATGAACTTTGCTTTCTTATTTAGTGGAACAGTTAGCACAAATGCTCAAATGGTTTTGTTAACCGTATTTATTTTAGTAGCTGGCTATAATGCAGGTAAATTTGGCTTAGATCGCTATGTAATCCCATTTATGAAAAAACAGCTTTTTCATAAAAAAGAAACAGCAGGTGAAGTAATAGAAGCACATTAAAGTAAAAAAAAACTCTGTTCGGTACTGCACCCCTAAAGTTAGAGTGAAAAAATCTAATTTTAGGGGTGCAGTACCTTCATGCAGGGTTTTTTTTGCACAAAAAAAGACACCCTTACTAAACCAGCAAGGGTGCAAAGGGGGACAATCTATTTTGAATCAAAATACTGTACATGTAGTTATCCAACACAAAAGTGATTGGATAAACAGTATATGTACACAACAACTATTATTGTAACCGTTTCCAGTATATAAAATTTAGGAAGCGATTACAATAGGTCTTTTGGATTATTTTTAAAGAAATTTATGTAAATAATAAAATGGGGGTGAAAGGAATATGTTATACAAAGCGTTCATTCTTATCATCAAGGAGTGATTACATGCGTCGTAACAGATTTCCCATAAAAGCCATTATTGCACTTATATTCGCGATTGCATGCATTGTTTTTCTATATTTATGGATAAGTTCGTGGTTTTCACCTGAAAGGAAAGCAGAAAATGTGTTAAAAAGCTTTTATGAGTATGAACAGAATGGACAGTTTGCTAGCTCATGGGAATTATTTCATTCCGAGATGCAAAATAAATGGGACAAAAGTGAATACATCCAAGACCGTGCTCATGTATTCATTAATCATTTTGGTGTGGATACCTTTGAATTTGAGTATACAGAACCGGTAAAATTGGATACATGGAAAATGAGTGATCAATCTCCTAGTCTTTCCAATGTATATCAATTTACTGTTATTCTGGGATATGAAAGTAAATACGGTTATTTAGAGATACAACAGCCTGTCTATATAACAGAGGAAAAGGAAAATTGGGTTATTCTATGGGATTATAATTAGTAAACTTAAGCATAAAATTATATTTCTAAAGGAAAATATAAACAACATAGTTGAATTCAGTTATAAAGACAAGTATAATATATAACTACCATACTAGTATAAAGAGGTGTCGTTATGCCAATCCAAAATCAAAGAACGAGAGGCTCTTCACGTGATTATGTGTACCAGGTAATCAAAGAACAAATCATGAATGGAGAGATTGCACCGGGCACGAAATTATCTGAAAAAGAAATATCAGATAAATTAAATGTCAGTCGAACTCCAGTTAGAGAAGCATTTTTGCAGTTGAACCAAGAGGAACTACTAGGTGTATTTCCACAAATAGGCACAATTGTGACAAAAATTGACCTTCAATTAGTAGAAGAAGGAAGGTTTGTTCGAGAGCATATTGAAAAAGCGATTGTACGTGAAGCAGCTTTAAAAATGGAGAAGGAGGACTTACTACAATTAGAAACAAACTTAACCCTTCAGGAATTCTCATTAGAGAAAGGCTCGTTTCAGCGTCTGTTTGAGTTAGATGATGAATTTCACCGTTTGCTTTACAAAGGGTGTGGTAAGCATCGAACCTGGGAAATGGTCAAGCGCATGAATATTCAATTTGATCGATTGCGATTATTGAGACTTGCTGTTAATCATGAATGGGACATCATTGTCTCCCAACATCGAGAAATATTTGAAGCAGTCTCCAATCAAAATCCTGACTTAGCCGAAAAAGCAACAGCTGTTCATTTACAATTAGTTGATATTGAGAAAGATGCTTTAAAGAAAGAAAATCCAAGTTTTTTTGCTTAAATATAGAGGAAGAGGTGCGTATTGATGAAGGAAAAAATGTATCACATGTGGCTCCAATATAACTCTATCGATGGTCCAGATCTTCAAGCATATCAAAAATTATTTGAGGAAGTAGCCTTAATGGGATCTTCCTCCATTATGGAAGTAATAAAAGAAGAATTAAATATTGCGATAAAAAATATGTTACATATCTCACCAAAGATTACAACAAATCAAAAGGCTAAAATTGTAATCGGTAACATAAATCAATTAAACGAGTTATTGGAGAATAAAAAGAAGCAAGAGATAGAGTCAATGAGCAATGAGGGTTATCTCCTTTATTTTTTTGAAGAACAGCTATATGTCGTTGGAAAAACTGATCAAGCTGTATTATATGGGACATTCCATTTACTTAGATTAATACAGCTAAGGCGAACATTAAACACACTTAATATTTCTGAACAACCTACAAATCAGCTTCGAATGTTAAACCAGTGGGATAATTTAGACGGAAGTATTGAAAGAGGGTATTCAGGGAATTCGATTTTCTATGAAGCTGGTAAAATAGTACGAGATAAATCACGATTGAAGGATTATGCTAGATTTTTGGCGTCTATTGGTATTAATGCCATTTCTATAAATAATGTAAATGTATGGGAAGAAGAAACGTTTTTTATCACCGAAAAATATTTACCAGAGATAAAGGAAATTTCGGATATATTCCATTCCTATGGGGTCCAGCTTTTCTTAAGTATTAATTTTGCCAGCCCTATAGCGATTGATCATTTAGAAACAGCCGATCCGCTACAGCCAGAAGTAATGCAGTGGTGGAGCAATAAGGTAAAGGAGATCTATGACTATATTCCAACTTTTGGTGGATTTGTCGTAAAGGCAGATTCGGAGCACCGACCTGGGCCATTTACTTATGACAGGGACCATGCCGATGGTGCCAACATGCTTGCAGAGGCACTTGCACCTTATGATGGAAAAGTAATCTGGCGTTGTTTCGTATATAATTGTGTCCAGGATTGGCGCGATCGTAATACGGATCGAGCGCGAGCCGCTTATGATCATTTTAAACCATTAGATGGAAGGTTTCATCCGAATGTTATATTACAAATCAAAAATGGACCTATGGATTTTCAAGTTCGTGAACCTGTCTCTCCATTAATCGGGGCAATGGAAAAAACGAATCAAATGATTGAATTTCAAGTTGCCCAAGAATATACAGGCCAACAAAAAGATCTATGTTATTTAATTCCACAATGGAAGGAAGTTCTTGAATTTGATACACATATAAAAGGAGTAGGAACAACGATAGAGAAGATTGTTGCTGGGAATATTCATCCATATCGCTACAGTGGTATTGCTGCAGTTTCTAATATTGGAAATGATCAGAATTGGACAGGGCACACATTAGCTCAGGCAAATCTGTATGGTTATGGAAGGCTAACTTGGAATCCCTCTTTAGGCTCTGAAGAAATAGCAAAAGAATGGATTATTCAAACATTTGGAAAGAACGCTAACTTGGAATCCGTGATTTTAGAGATGCTGTTAGAATCGTGGGAAATTTATGAAAATTATACGGCGCCTCTCGGGGTAGGCTGGATGGTAACTCCAGGCATTCATTATGGCCCTAATATTGATGGCTATGAGTATTCTAGATGGGGAACCTATCATTTTGCTGATCGTGATGGGATTGGTGTGGATCGAACAAAGGAAACGGGAACCGGTTATACAGAGCAATACGCAGAACCAAACAAATCGGTTTATAATTCACCTACTACATGTCCTGATGATTTGCTTTTATTTTTTCACCACGTACCATACAAGTATACGTTAAAAAATGGTAAAACAGTCATTCAGCATATATATGATACTCATTTCAAAGGGCTAGAACAAGTGAAAGAGTTAAGAAAGAAATGGAACTCATTAGAAAGTGAAATAGATGATGCTAGATTTGAAAATGTACGAGAAAGACTAGCTTTACAAGAGGATAATGCCCGTGAATGGTGTGATCAGATTAACACTTACTTTTACCGTAAATCGGGAATCCAGGATCAGCATCAACGAACGATTTACTAATAATAGGGGGATTTAGACATGAGGATGGTGTTTCGTTGGTTTGGTGAAGGAAATGATAGTGTAAAGCTCTCTCAAATTAAACAAATACCTGGTGTGGAAGGACTAGTATGGGCATTACATGATCTACCAGCAGGTGAGGTATGGCCTTTGGAGCGTGTGCAAGCAATAAAACGTCAGGCGGATCAATTTGGCTTTCATATAGATGTAGTAGAAAGTGTCAATATACATGAATCTATTAAGCTTGGTAGCGATGACAGAGATTATTATATTGAAAATTATATAAAAACTATTCAACACCTTGCTACAGTTGGTGTTAAGGTGATTTGTTATAATTTTATGCCTGTATTTGATTGGATAAGAACCGATTTATTTGGATTATTACCTGATCAATCAACGGCATTGTTTTATGAAAGTGATAAGGTTCGCGATATGGATCCGCTTGAGCTTGTCCAAAAAATTGCCGCTAATCCAAATTATACGATGCCAGGCTGGGAGCCAGAACGGTTAGAAACATTGAAGGGACTATTTTCTGCATATCAAAATGTAACGAATCAGGACTTAATGCATCACTTAAAATATTTTTTAGAGAAAGTAATTCCTGTTTGCGAGGAATATGATATTAAATTAGCCATTCATCCAGATGATCCACCTTGGGAGATCTTTACTTTACCAAGGATTGTAACAACTCAACATCAATTGAAAGAGATTACTCAGCTAGTAGATAGTCCTTATAATGGGATAACGTTGTGTAGTGGAGCATTAGGTGTTTTAAAGGAAAATAATATCGTAACAATGATCTACGACTTACGAGACCGAATTCATTTTGCTCATATAAGGAATGTCCAGCTATTTGATAATGGGGATTTTATCGAAACATCTCATCGAACAATGGATGGCTCTTTACCTATTGATCAAATCGTTCAGGCTTATCATGAAATTGGTTATACAGGATATGTCCGACCAGATCATGGTAGACATATATGGAATGAGGATTGTCGCCCAGGATATGGTCTCTATGATCGTGCATTAGGTATTATGTATTTGTGGGGATTATGGGATGCATATCAGCAAATACGAGGAAAGGATGAGGTTGATGTTACCAATTCACTCCAATTTAAAAGGTAAGGTAGCAGTAGTAACAGGTGGTGGGGGAGTACTTTGTGGTGCTATGGCTATAGAGCTCGCTCGTCAAGGAATGAAGGTGGCAATATTAAATCGTACGGCTGAGAAAGCAGAGAAAGTTGCAGCTGAGATAAGACAGGCAGGTGGCGAAGCACTTGCGGTTGCTTGTGATGTACTAGATAGAGATGCGGTTGTCGCTTGCGAAGAAAAGATTTTTCAGACATATGGGGCTTGTGATGTTTTAATAAATGGAGCGGGCGGTAATCATCCGAATGGAACAACCGAAAAGGAGAATTTTAAAGCAGTAGATTTAGATGATGAAACAATCCGAACATTTTTTGATATGACAACAGAAGGATTCTCCTCTGTATTTAATCTGAATTTTATTGGCTCACTTATCCCTACGCAAATCTTTGCGAAACGAATGGTTAACAGAAAAACTACTGTTATTAATATTTCCTCGATGAGTGCTCCAAGTCCAATGACAAAAGTACCTGCTTACAGTGCAGCAAAGGCAGCGATCAATAATTTTACACAATGGTTAGCCGTACATATGGCTGAAGCAAATGTACGTGTTAATGCTATAGCACCAGGCTTTTTCTTAACAGATCAAAATCGACCATTGTTAACAAATGAAGATGGCTCTCCTACACCGCGGATGGAGAAGATTGTGGATCATACGCCAATGAAACGATTAGGTGCTCCTGAAGACTTATTAGGTACATTATTATGGTTAGTCGATGATGAAGCAAGTGGCTTTGTAACAGGCACTTGCATTCCAGTTGATGGTGGCTTTATGGCATATAGTGGGGTGTAATACTAGAGACATTTGAATCTAACTAAATGATAAAACATTAACCAGAACCTGATCTTAATGATAATGTGAAGGTTCTGGTTATGTGTTGATATAGCTCGATTAGATGAGCCGTCTTAGAATAGCTCCCATTTTAACTTCTTCGCTTCTTGGAAACGATCGTTCACATTATCCCAGTTAACGACATTCCACCAATTGTCAATATAGCCTGCTTTATCTGTTTCATACTGTAAATAGTAAGCATGCTCCCAAACATCAAGTACTAATAATGGGATCGTGTCTGGTAACTGGAACCATTGATGTTTTTCAAAGGATTGGACAGCAAGTCTTCCACTTCTTGGCTCCCATAGTAAAACAGCCCAGCCATCTCCTTCGACGGAGTTTGCTGTTTCGGTAAAAAGCTTTTTAAATGCTTGCCATGATCCAAAGTCTTTTTCTATTTGGTTTAATATTTCCCCTGATGGTCTTTTCGTTGAATGAGGCGTCATATTAAACCAAAAAATGGTATGCAAGAAGTGTCCTGAGCCATGAAATGCTTGCTCCCTTAACCAATGCTTTAGTGGTTGCTCTCCTTTTTTTCCAGTATATAAAGCTTTTTCTGCTTTGTTTAAACCATCAACATATGCTTGGTGATGCTTCGTATGATGCAATCGCATAATCCTTTCACTAATGTAAGGCTCTAAGGCGTTATATGCATAGGGTAGAGGAGGTAATTGATGCTGCCCATAAGGAACACTATTTTGTGTATAGCGATAGGCATCTCGTTGCTCAATTCCAAGTAAAATTTGTTGTCCTTCCTCTCTTAATGCTGTGATCTCCCTATCATGCTCTACTTTTTCTGATTGTAATTGTTCATAAATTTTACTTTGCCAGTTGTCCAGTTGCTCCATCCATTTAGTTCGATCTTCTTCTGATATACTTGTTTGCTCTAAGGCCTGCTTTACATCATTTCCCCATGCTATCAAGCTTTCAAGATACTGCTTGTATTCTAATTCCATGTTATCACCCCATGTAACATATGCAAAAAGAGCCTAACAGGTGTTTTACCGTAACGAAAAATAAACGCAAAAGGAGACGAACTTATCCAAACAGTTAAGTGTAGGGTAAGCCGACTCCCATTTCTTACTCACTGATTAACTCATGAACATTTGTATGAAAGAATTCTTCCACGATAAATGCTACCATTCCAAGTACAGTAGAGTGTTTTTTTAATTTAGCTACATTGATTTGTACATCATTCTTATTAAAACCGATCGCATTTCTTTCGATTCTTTTTTCTATTGCTGGAAGAATATAGCGTTCTGCTATACTAACGGTGTTTCCAATCACCACCTGTTCTGGGTTAAAGATATGTATGATATTAGTAATACCAACACCTAAATAGTCGCCCAAATCTTCAAATA
>JACYYJ010043579.1_pt1 | contig 52302 bp, 83 predicted proteins | sample 8236861 | NCBI WGS metagenome assembly JACYYJ01 (sample SAMN14103086, study PRJNA606662) | landfill metagenome | isolation source: landfill solid waste | place: India:New Delhi, Okhla landfill site | collected 2017-11-05
CCGGCAGGCTCCCATGCGTCCGTTATTGCGACACATTCGCAGAACACATCAAGAACAACGCACGATTATTGCTCAAAACGCCCCGATCGAGCAACAATCGACAAGTCAGGCCGTCGCGCACCGGCTCAGGGGAGGAATAATGCCACTCAGGGGCGGAATAATGCCACTCAGGGGAGGAATAATGCCACTCAGGGGCGAAGCAAACCGACCGGCACGGTCGACTCTCGCTGGCAGGGGCGAAGCAATGCAACAGATTGCACAATTGCAACAATCCGCTTGACACAGGGGCGGAATAAACCATACGGTCAGTTTGTAACAAGGGAGTGATTCGATGACTAAGATCAATTGGGGCGAAGCAATCCAGGTCGACGGTGTGCGACCCGAGTGGCTGCGTGATGATGAACTGGTGTGGTTCAGGTGTCACGATGGGTACGAAGATTGCGACGGAAATACGATCGGTCATTTGAACGGACGTGGCAGCAGTACAGACTGGTTCACACCCGACGCTGGTGACGACATGATCGTATCGATCCGCCTCCCCGCCGACCACCCGTACTATCTCGCCACGTCCAAGGGCTTCACCTACTGGCCCGGTGGCGACAGCGCACCGGACGATTGGGACGGTGGCGACAGCGCACCGGACGATTGGGACGGTGGCGACAGCGCACCGGACGATTGGGACGGTGGCGATGTATTATATCGCAAAGGGCATACAAACTCGCCTGTACCGCAAAATTGGTCATGGCAACGAGCATTCCCTGAATACGACATCATCGGCTACAAGCGCACCGCTGCACCAGATGTATCACCGGAACTGGTGAACCGCATGGTGCAATTGGTGCGTGATTTAGCATCACGAGACGACAGCATTGGCGACGAAGCCCGCGCAATCGCAGCAGACCTGCCGGATGCACCGACCGAGCCGGTGTCGGACATGGAGATGTTGCGCGGCATGATCGCCACGCTCGGCGATCGGATCAAGGTACTCGAACGGAAAATCGGGAGGCGACCATGAACAAGGTAGTGGATACGCAGGAGTTGCTGCCGTGTCCGTTCTGTAAGCGCAAGGCCGCGAAGCCGCAGTATGCCAGCGTTCACTCAAAAGCGTGGGTGATTTGGTGTGGCGGCTGCGGCGCATCCGGTGGGTCGGCGGATACAATCGCTGAAGCCATCCGCGCATGGAACACACGTTCAACACAGTGCTCCGGGGATACGCAGGAGTTGGCGACCCGAACGCTAGAGGCGGTGCGCGAATGGATCGTGATGGATCGCAGCATCGAGCCGGACGAGTGGCCTGTAACCGCCATCGACAGATTGCTGCGCGCCCTCCGCACAACACATAACCCGAGCGATAAGACGGCAGAGCTTCTGAGGGAGGCGCGGGCTTGGGTTTCCTCAGCAGAACATGACGAGGACTGCGAGCTGCACCCGGAATATGGGGAGCAGAACCTAGAAGCCTCCAACAGCGAGGCAGAGGAAGCGGCGCTTGAGGCCGGCGGTGACGAGTGTGATGTTCGCTATCGCACGTATCCCGACGATGCCGTTTGCACCTGCGAACGCGGCAGATTCCTCGCCAAGATCGACTCCCATCTGGGAGAGATGAAGAACACACAGGAACACACCAAATGATTACGAAAGTCGATACATCCGCACTGATCGTCGACACCGCACGCAACACCGACATGTGGTGCGTGTTCGAACATCAGGTCGTGCTCAAGGAAGGCGATCCGCCGACCGTCATCCAGATCGGTGCGTGCAAACTGACCGAAGTGTACCGCTTGACCGATGGCAAGACGAACAGCGAGTGGAACGACATTTTCCGCAACGGCGGATCGGTACTCGTGCGCATCATCGGGACCACGTTGGAAAAGGCCGAAGCATTCCGCCACGCGACCGATCTGATCCGTGCGATGGAACCGAAGCCGGTGTGCAACTTGCGCGGCTACAACCTGCGTGGACAGGCCCGAGCGGTTCGGTGCCTCAACAACGATCGGCGCTACGCCACACAAACCGAGGCGGCGAACGACCTGGGCATCAGCGCCAGCGGTATCAGCCGTCATCTACGCGGCGACCTGTCCCATGTGTCGGGGTTCCGCTTCGCGTTCGATGGACCGTCTAATGCGGGGGATACCTGATGCTTGACTATCAGAAACTGGCTGGCTGCCACGAGACCCTTCGCCGCAACAAGGTGTGGTGCAGGACCTGTGGTCGATCGCAGTTCAACAGCGCGGCTCATTCGCTCCGCTACGGTTGGCCGAAGTGCTGCGGCTACACCATGACGATTGATAGCCCCGAGGAACAGAACCGCCTCTCCACACAACAGGATGGAGGATAGAATGAGGTGGCAAGAAGGTCTGGGAATCGGCCTGCTCTTTGCGTGCTTGCTCGGTCTATTCTTCATGGTGACGCTGGTGGAAGATGACCGCTATTGGGCCTGCGTTGATGAACGCGGGGAAGCCTATCGTCGGGAAACCGCCACCTCACCCCTAGTCGACCGTCGCGGCTTCACTCTTGGATATGAACCGCAGGGGCTGCGCTGCAAAGAAGTGCATCACTAACCCGGGAGCAACCAATGACAGAGGAACTGGTGAAGGACATCGCCCGCGCTGCTGCAAAGGCGTATGGCAACTTCAACTACGACGGCTTCAACGCCCAAACGCGAGACAAGTTCGACAGGATCGCACGCGCAGTTATTCCTGTAGTGCTGGAGGCTGCGGCTAAGGTGGCTGACGCAGACGAGGGCAGGACGATATATGGAAATAGCGATTACGGCCCGAATGTGTCGATCAGGATCGCAGCCGCCATCCGCAACCTAGGGAGCCGCGTATAGCCGCTTGCCCACCCCTCCAACCGGTGATACTTTGCGCCGCCGTCACAGGAGCCTGCCATGAATGCCGAACAGAAGAAGATCGTCCGTGACATGCAGAGCGGGGAACTCCCGCGCGTGTACGTCGCGACCACCGGTAACGCCCGTGCCCTGATCGACGCCGGGTACGCCCGAGCCGCCACGATCGATCCGGCTCCCGAGGACGGCCAGGCCATCAATCTCACGGCGAAGGGCCGTGGATACAGCGAAGGAACGAACGATGCTTCCACCGAATCCCCCCGACAAGAGCGCGCCACGGACAAAACCAGTACCCGTGCCCGCTCCACCGCCGCCTCCCCCGCCTCCGGCGACTGACGGTGATGCAGACGCTTGACCTGCTGATCTGGTCCGCAGCCCTCTGCGGTGCGGTTTCTGCCATCCTTGGGAACCGCACCGCATTGGTGCTCGTGGGGCTGTTTGCAGTCGCGAAATACATGCAGTGGACCGGCGCTGCGTTCGATCCGCTGATCTGGATCATGTGGGACGCAAACGCGCTGCTGGCGATCCTGATATTCGCCGCCGTGCGCCGCAACTTCACCGTGGCAGATGCCGTGGTTGTAGCGCTCTATCCCGTCGCATGGATCGGGTACTTTTTCGATCCGCTGACGTGCTATTACATCGGCGCGAGCGTGGTCATCATCCAATTCCTCACCGTCCTGCCCGTCAGCATCGCGCACAGGCGCATCTGGCGGCGCGAGGACCGGCCACCCCCGTCAGGTGGCCCGCTGCTCAGAGCGCTTGCTACGCGGCTCGTTTGGCAGTAAGCCGCAGGGCACCGCAGCACAGGTGCCCTATGGACCCGACAATCGCCGAAGCGATCCTCCGCACTCTCCGAATGCTTACTCTCATCACCGGGACACTGGTGCTGATCGACAGCATCGGCATCCTGGTCGCACCGCGCGAGGAGCCGCCGCACAAGCCGAAATGGGCTGCTCTGTCATGGTGCATCATCGCGGCGACTGCGGCGATCGTCACGGGGTATCTGCTGTCGGTCAGGGCAGGCATGGTCGGTCGCAGCGATCCGTTCTACGAGCAACTGGCCGTGTGCGGACTGTATATCGGTCTGACCACCGGGTTCACTTGCCGCGCGATCAGCCGCGCACATCGTCCTTGGTTCACTGTCGCCGCTGTGATAGGTCTTTCGATTGCGGGGGTTCTTTTCGCCTTGCGCGACGTAACCAGCTAGACGGGACGGTATAGTGAGTGCGGGGGCAATAGCAGCAAAGAACGCGCCGGTCCTAGCACCCATCGCCACAGGCGCGGGAGCCGTGGCTATCAACAGCGACACACTCGTCACGGTCGGCGCGGTTGTCGTCGGTCTGGTGTTCGGCGCGATGTGGCGCACCGGCTCGTTTCTGAGCGAAGGGCGCGAGTGGCGAGAGATCAGGTCCGACCTGCTTGTGTCGGTGCTGATCGGCGGCGCAAACGCGCTCCTGACGCTCGCCTTGGTCGACATGCTGAATGTCGGGATCATGTTCACGATGGCGCTCGGTGCCGTGATCGGCGCGACCGGTTTGCGCGCTCTGCCAGAAGTCAAGGACGCGCTGTTGAACGCTTTGCGTCGTAAGTTGCTCGGCGAGGACGTAGCACTGATAAACCCGCGCGATGGCGACATGCGCGAGAAGGTTGACGCGTTGCGACGTGACGGTGAGGGTTAACGCAGTCGTATCGACTTACCGAGTTTTGATTGCATCAGTACATCTGCGTTGCTAGAACCATAAGCAACCAAGCACGACGGGGCAGATGAGCCAACACCACGCGAACCATCGGCTCTATAAAAACTGATGCGTTTATTGAAAAATAGTACGGCGTCAGCGGCATCCCATACTGTTTCATGGAACCACTGTGTTTCAACACGTGCGAAAATCAGCGCTATCCCATCGCCGTGTTGTACTAGTTTGCGCATCCATAACTTTGTGGCCGAACCGTAAGGCGGATTCATAAAGACACGACCAACCCACGGTTGCACCAGTCCATCATGTTGCTGGGTGTACCAAAGCGGAGCTAATCGCCAAGGTGCGTCAATTGGCGAACACGGATCGAGTGTGAAACTACCTAACGCACGGACAATCTCCGGTGGTGTAAGCCACACATCAGTTGTTTTATTGCTGCGTGTGAACGGTGCAACTGGATTACTCACTTACTCATACCCCTGCGCTACACCATAGCCGACCGGATCAGCCACGCCATCCTTGAAATACAGCACGCCGCGCTGATCGCGATCCTCTTGGATATATCCGCGAATCTGGCGACCGCTTTCCCGATACCCCATGCCTTCTAGTACCGACTTGATCGCGTGCGGCGGCACGGTCCCACGAGTCGCACCGACCTCGCGCACCCGCTTCACCGCCGCGATCTCGGACACCCATCCGCCCGAGAAACCTGGCGCGTTCGATGCGATTGCTTCTGCAATGGCGCGCTCGACCGGACTGCGGCTGATCTGCACTGCTTCGTCCCAACTGGTCGTCTTGGGCGCGCGCATCGGGATCGCCCCGCGTTCGATCTGGTAGTGATGCAACCAGTGTGCCGCGATGGCATTGCCGCCGTTGGACAGCCACTCGAACAGCGCCTTCATGTAATCGTCACCCATGCCGCGCGCGAGCAGATCATCCTCCGTCTGGATCGGGCTGTAGAAGATCGCATAGCGCCGACCGTTGCGAGACACCGGGATCGCGTCTTTCCAGTTCGAGAAGAACCCCCAATTCGCCGGGTTGTCCTCCATCTCCTGATCGACGCCCTTGGATTGCACTTCGATCAGTTTCTCGCTGATGAGCGGTTTGAGCACTTCGACCATGTGGCGCTTTTCGTCCACCTTGATCTCATCGGCCAGGATGAACACCTTGCCGCGCATCCACCCATTGAACTTGCCGCCGCTGTCGCCCAATTGCTGCGCGTTCGGGAAGTGTACGTACGGCAGACCGATCGCGTGCGTCATCACTTCCTTGATGACGCCCTTGCCGATGCCCTCCGTCGACTGGATCACCGGAGCCCACGGTATCTTGAAGCCGGGGTACTTCACGACATGCGCCATCCAATCGAACAGGATGCGCCTGTCGCCTTCGTCTGGTATGATCGCGGCGATGTGATTGAGGAACGGTGACGGATCGCCTTCCACCATTTCGATATTCGGTTTGACGTAGGTATTCACACCTTTTCTCCCTAGTACATCGGTGATGATCGCACCGGGTGGTTCGGACGGCAGGAAGCGCATGTGGTCCACTTTCGGAATCGTCCATACGGTCGACCGGAGCGCTGCTTTCCACGGTTCGTCGGTGGCTTTGCCGTCGTGTGTCCAGATGAACTTCTTGCCCGCGTATTCGGACCCGTTGAATTGTGTCGCGTTGTAGAGTTTGCCGTTCGGCAGGAGTATCTTGCCGAGTGCACCGATAAAGACGCACCCCTTGAACCATTGCTGGCATTCGAGATGCGACAGGTATTCACCGCTGCAATCGAGCGGAGCCGGTTCAGGCATCGGCGGTGTCGCGGGTGCTGGATCACCCGGCACGGTCGGCACAGGTACAGCGGGTGCCCCGCCCTCGCCGAATGACACAGCGGCACGAAGCGATGGGACACGGCGCACGAGGGAGTGCCAGCCTAATTCGGTCGTGCGGACGCTGTGCCACAGTTTGGCGTTCTCTGCGGGGTTGTCGTCGGCGTACCGGGCGCACCAAGCGGCCCACATGTTGTAGAGGCTCGTTTCGTCCGCGAGCGTCCACCCGGCCTGCTTGATCGCAGCGGACAGGGCGAGCCATTCTTCGCGGCCCAGGTCGTTCGGGTCGACCAGTTCCATCGCGCGCTTGAGCCACGCGATCGACGGTGCGGCGAGGTCGGGATCGCCGAGCGGCTTGCGCTCGCCGCCACCCTCAATCACCGTGACGTGCGACACGGCTGCTTCGATTTGCTCGACAGTCAGGGGTTGCCCAAACCCCCGGAGCGCGTGACAGGTAACCAGGTGGGGCGACTCGGGCCGCTTCATGTGGAGCGTGCCGGGGAGCCGCATGACGCGCGCGGCATCGATCACCGCGCGGTCCCCGTTGAACACATGCGCCAGCTTGCGCTGTACCGTCTCGAACCGTTCCGTGTCGGCGGGATAGTGCGCGACCGGCCAGTAGATGTGCCAGCGGCCCATGCTGCTCTGGACGGCGAACCCCGGAGCGGGCGACCAGGCCGACGCCGCTTGATACTGCTGTTCGGCGTCTGCGTTGTCGAGATCGACGTAGTGGGCTCGGATATGGGTCACATGCTCCAAGGTACGCCCTTGGCCGTCGAGCGCAGCAGGCGTCAGGAAGATGCCATACCCGGCAGCGTTCATCCCTTCGATCCACGCCCACAGCGCTTGCAGGGTGCCGCGCTGCGGATGACCCGGCAAGCCTTGCTGGCTGTCGTGCAGTGCGCGGAAATCGAGCGGTGTGGACGCTGGATCGCAGCCGAGCGCGGTGACATAGGCGCTGGCGAGTTCGTAGGAGCGGGCGGTCACAGCGGCCCACCTGTGAATTCTTCCACATCCGCCTTCCGCCACACAGGCGGCTCGATGCCAGGCAGCGGAGCGACCGGGCACACCCCGTCGCGCACCCACTTGCGGAGGGTTTTTCGATCTATACCTATCGCTGCGGCTGTCTCCGTGCTATTCAGCACGGCCTTGGGTTTCCCGTCCGTCATGATTCGGATGTGTAAGCAGAACCTTTCCGCGCGGCAACCCCTTTCTTCCACAAATTTACCGCTTGACGACCTCCGATTCGGGTGGCTACCCCCGTTCCAACATGTCAAATCGCAACAGACCAGACTTCGATTACGCGTTACATGACGCGATCACAGGCAAACAAAGCGAGATGACCCGTCGCAAACGATGGTGGATGCGACAATTGGCAGGACCGGATAGCCGCCGATACGCACGGATGCTGTTGGGTTTGCCGCCGTTGGAGGACAGTAATGCATCGCAAGATCTATAAGTATCATTTCAACGAACGGGGTGATCCGATGACCGCACCGATCGGTGATGTCGTACTCGTCGATTATGAGGGTGACGGCACAGAAGCCCCGACCATCTGGATCGAACACACACCTGGTTGTGCCAACACCCAATACTTCATGATTGGAACAGGTCATCGATTCGATCCCGATCCTGTCAAACACGTTGGATCGGCTCGTTGTGGTCGGTTCGTCTGGCACGTCTATGCGGAGCGCTCATAATGACAACCCACATCATGCTCGACCTCGAAACGTGGGGCACCGAACCGGGATGCGACATTCGCTCCATTGGCGCGTGTGTGTTCGATCCTGTGACGGGGTACGTTGCGGGAATGCCGCAGATCGACACCACGCACCTGTCCGACAAGGCCAAGCAGTTCGCACGCGGAATCGACGATAATACATTCTACATCGCTTGTGATAATCCCGAAGATTTGGAGTACGCAGCGTATTTGGACGAGTCGACAGGTTTGTATCGCAAATACCCCCTCCATCGCGACCCGCGCACCGTCCAATGGTGGTCCGAACAGTCCGACGAAGCACAGGCGGCGTTCGCGGACCCCGTGGACTTGATGTTGGCGCTCGCGGGATTTGGTCGTTGGTTATCAGATGTGTCGGGTTACGAAGGCCCGATGGGCGAGCCAATCCCCAACATCCGCCTCTGGTCCCACGGCGCGGCCACAGATGGCCCGTGGCTGGCCGCAGCGTACCGAGCGGTCGGGTTGCCCGTCCCGTGGCACTACCGCGCCCCTCGCGACACTCGTACCGCGTTCGACATGGCGGGCATCGACGATCACAGCGCATGGCTGGCGCAGCATCCGGGGCCGCTTGGTGTGCCGCATCACGCGCTGGATGACAGCATCAGTCAGGCTCGGGCGGTTTGTGGGGCTTATAATGCCCTCCGCTGATTACTGGAAACGCCGCTACGAACGCGCCGAAGCAGCACGACTGCAACTCGCCGAACAACTGCTCGACCGTGTAGATACCGCAGCAGACGATCAACAGCAGCAGATTGATGCACTCGAACAACTGCTGCTCAAACGCGCCGCATTGGTCAATGTCGAGCAAGACGGTCGCAAGGTGCGATTTACATTCACGCGACGTGGAGCATTGCATCAAGTTACGTGTTATGCTGATATGTCAGTTGATACAGGTGCGATTCGCCGCACACTGTTGGAGGACTAAGTTGAGCCACACAGCAATCAAAGAGTTCATGCGATCCGTCGACGGACCTGTGACGACCGCACAGGTGGCCGCCGCGATCGATGAGGACAGCGCTCGTGTGGCGTCCGCGATGGGGAAGATGATCCGTGCTGGCAGTGTGGCGCGGGTGAACGGCACAGGGCGCACCAAGGCGCTCTATGCGCTGACCGGCGCACCCCCGAAGCGCCCACCCGCGCCGCGCCGCGCCGAGTTCGCCGAGTTGCTGTCCCAGGACTTGTCGCGCGCGGAAATAACGCGCCGGATGGGTATCTCGGACAGTGCGTACAAGAAGCAATTGAGAGCCGTTCGAGCCGATCTCGGATGGCAGGCACAGTAAGGGAGTGACACACATGGTCAAACGAATTCAATGCTACGAGGATGCGAGCGGCAAGCTGCATCGCGACGTATTCGAGGCGCACAAGGCCGACTTGGCGCTGACGATCGGGCGAAGCGAGGATGTGTCCGACACGAGCGCCCGCAAACTCGCCGAGCGGATCGCTGGCAGCGAGGACGAAACCGCCGAACTGATCGAACTACTCCGGGCGATCCAGGCGAACCGTCCTGAGCAGCCGCAGCCTGCGGCCCCAGCCCCGGCGCGCGTGTACGAGGATGAAGCGGCATGACGGATCAAGTGACCCGTTACCTCCGCAATCGGGCCGCTGTGCTGCGCGATCGCTACAACGGCGTGAATCTGATCCGTGACGGCAACGCGCACCGTTTGCCGACCGAAACAGAGGTCAGCGAAGCAATGTTCGCTGTGCGCCAGATCGAAGTGCTCGCAGACGAGATCGACGCGGAATTCCACGTCGACGATGATGAGGATTAGACAATGCAGGAAGCCCTGACCGTACTGATCGTATCAATCGCCATTATCGTCGCCATGATCTTTCATGACGCGGTATTTGGTCCACCGAACGATACGTGGTGGCCCACACTCGGGGGTGTGCTGATAATAATCACGTTTCTCGCCGCAGTAGGGACATTGCTCGCCTTGGTGTGGTCGTGAGCCATCGCTACACCCGCAACGGCCAGCAAGTCCTGCTCGACGGCGAGCACTTCGCCGACGCAGCAAGCGAAACGGCTGCGATGATGATCCTCAACGCGCTCCTGGCGCTGGATGAGCGGTCGGTGACGGAGCCTGTCGATCGATGGTCCGCGTCCGAACGTCTGATGCCCGCCAAGGACGCGAACGTGTCGTTGCGGATAACCCGCCACATCCAGCGCCGCGAGGCAGACGAATACGCGTGTTCATGCGGACTGCGATGGTCCGTGGGCGAGGACGATCCGCACTGACAGGAGCGAACCATGCGAGGCAAGGGTATAGATTTCACTGATGATGAGTGGGACGTGATTGAATCAGTCCTGCGATACGGCGAGTATCGCAATGGTCGTGGTCGATGGCAAACCGGTAACTCACTACGCCGCGAACTGGCCGACCGTATCAGGTGCCGGGATGCAACACCCTGATCTGTTCCACACGGCGCAATATCGAATTAGTCAGCCACCCGGCGCGTCGTGGTTCACGTTGTTGCGCGACGGCTATCCTGTCGCGCAGGGATCGAGGGATACAATAGAGAGGCATCCGTGTTATGCACACGCACATCTATCAGGACGCTAGGGGCGAATGGCGCTGGCGGCTCGTGGCGAACAATAACCGCATCATCGCGGACAGCGCGGAAGGCTATGTCAGTAGGTCCAATGCGATGCGCGCCTGGCAACGGGTGCTGCGTGCGTTACACACCGGTGCTTGACGCGATTGAATCGGCTGTGTAACATCGCTGCGAATCATGGGAGTGATTGAGATGGCACAATACGGCGGTTTAGGTGGTGTTGTCGGTGGTCGAGAGGTCGACCTAGATAACCCGTTCGAAGATGCGGTGAATCGAGCGCTCGGTTCGCTCATCGCAGTCGATGATGGCGTTGCAGCGGACATGTGGTCCGCGCTCGCAAACATCGAATGGGTGCATGAAAACGGCGATACCGCCTCGTATTCGTTCCGTGCGGCGGGTGATCTCATCGCCGCGATACGCTGCGAAGGTGACTACATGAACTGGTATTGCAGCGGCCCGTCAGCCCATGTCACGAAGCAAATCGCTAAGGCTATGGCTGATGAAGGCTGGTCGTGGCGACCGCTCTGACTCAGCCCGCCACCCGCAACCATCCTTGCTTCTGCTCCTGCGTCCAGTCCGCCACGAGTGGATCGGCTGCGACGATCAGGGCGGGGATGACGCGGGTGTCGCCACTGGCGATCGCTTCGCGCTTCACGGCGTCCTTGAGCGCCGAGATACCGCCGAAATGGAACAGGACGCCCGCATGGGACAGGCCGACGCGCTTTCCGATCCCACGGGCCGTCACAGCGCTTTCGCCGCCCTCGTGCCAGAGTTCGATCCCGGTTCGAATGATGAGCGCGCGCTGACGCTCGCCGTGCATGTACTTGGTCATATGTGACTGGCCCTGTGCATATCGCTTATTGCCCCGAAACCTTACAATGTGTCAAGGCAGTAGGGCTGGTATCTGCCCCTCGCCCGTCACGAACCCGCCGATCCCGCCGACCGAGCGCACCAGTTCAATGAACCGTAGCTGCGCCTGGGCGCGCTGATCCCCCGGCGTCAGGTGCCAGTCGCTATGCTTGCACTCGATAGCGGCGAACACGCCGAGCGTCCGACCGACATGGTGCGGTTGGATCACAACCGGCACGACACCTATAAGATCGGATGACTTGAACTGCCGATTGATCTGCGCGCTTTCGTTGCATAAACCATACCGCACTAGGCGACCGTTCACGTCCTCACACGCACCGACATTATTACGCCATGCCTGCGCACCCATTCGCGCCAGTTCGAGACGAACGCGCTGCTGTACTGCCGATTCAAGCATCAGTATAAAAACCCATAAGGAAGCATGATGTTGCCGGGACACCGATCGAACATCGGTGCGATCTCGCGGCGGTGATAACCCCATCCCTCTTGCTGCACTCGGTACAGCTTCTCCGGTTGCCTGCGAACCGTATCGAGTGCGATCATCACGTATGCGCGGATCATGTCGATCGGCAGGCGCGCACCGGACGCATCACGCACGGGGATCGCAGGGAACACGCAGCCCATCGGGCCGGGACGTAGCGTCTGCGAGGTCATTGGAACCATCCTTCTACAGTAGCGGCCAAACTCTCCATCTCGGCGCGCTTGCCCGCCATAGCGGTCAACACGTCCACACCGAGAGTGAGATAGAACCGCTTATGGATTGTGCGGTCATCATCGCCCATGTGCCGCCGAATGCCTGCCCACTGCTCCACAGCCGCCCGCAAGCGCTCCTGGGCCGCATAGCGCTCCATCTGACGGTTGGCCGCGCCTCGCGCCGCCAGATCACCCGCCACAGCGCCCACCCGCGCCGCTACGTCCGCAGGCGACTCGAGTTGCATGGCGGCGCGCATCTCGGCAAGGCGCTCGCGGTCGAGCAGCATCAGATCGCCATCGACTTGCTCGATGGACCGTCCGCCCCCTTCCGGCACAGGTGGAGCCTCGCCGCAGTAGGGGCAAGCGGTCAGCGCGCGCTCATACGGACGGCTGCACGACCGGCAGGCGGTCAGGGGTATGTCGTCTGGATCGGGTTCGCGCTTGGCTCGCTTGTCGCGGCGGTCGAGCGTCCAGACGTGCGGCTTGTCGGGCAGGCCGTGACGGAGCACGTTGCTCACCAGATCGATGATCGTTCCGTGCGTCTTGCCGACTGCGACCCGGAGCGCGCGCCCGAACATTTGCAGGTACTTGTTCAGCGATGCGGTCGGGCGCGCCATGATAACCGCATCGCAGCCTGGCACGTCGAACCCTTCGTCGAACAGGTCCACGTTGACCAACACGAGCAGCCGTCCGTCGCGGAAGCGGCGGATCATCTCGCGGCGCACACCGGTATCTGTCTTGGCGCTCACCGCCGCAGCCGATACACCCGCCTCATTGAAGCGGTTGGCGATGTCGTTCGCTGTCTCAACATCCGTTGCGAAGCAGATGGCGCGCTTGCCCGGTATCCAGCGGCGGTATTCGGTCACGGCATCGCTGACGATGTGCGACCGCTTGGACGCCTCGCGCATCTTCTTCGGGCTATAATCGCCGGAGGCGGTGATCGCGTCGTCGCCTATGTCGTAATCGGTCGACGGGATGATGATCTCGTAGTCCGACAACGCCCCGATATTTATCAGTTCGCGCATCGGTGGGCCTACGCATAACGCATCAGCTATGCCGTCGTGATGCGAGCCTAGACCCATACCATCGGCACGAGTGGTGCAGGCTGTTACCAGCAACCCGCGTGCATTGGGGAACAGATCGACCGCTTTCCCCCACATATTTGAGCGAAGGAAGTGATGGCCTTCATCACCAGTGAAGCGATGCACCTGCGCGGCCCATTGTCGCAATTGATCCGCTCGGCTGACGATGGTTTGCACCGATCCAACCGCACAACGCGCATCGGGGTTGACGAATGATCGACCGAATTCCTGCCGGTGCTCCTGGATGATGCCTGCGATGGTAGGCTTGCTGCCGATGATCCGGTGCGGGATACCGCGCCGCGCGACATGAAGCGACATTTGGCCGACCAGTTCGTTCCGGTGCGCCATCACGACTTCGTTCATGCCTAGATTGTGACCATCCAGAATGATGTCGGTTGCGATGACGGACTTGCCGCCACCGGTCGAGAGTTGCGCCAGCACGACGCGCGCGCCATTGTCCCACTCGCGGTAGATGTCGGCCTTGAGTTGCGCTTGGTCGGGTCTGAGCGTGATGGTCACTGGTCGAGATATTCCATCACCGCTTCGATGAAGCACGTCGCTTGCGAGACGTTGAGAGCGTTACCCGCTCCGCGCACCGCAGCCAGGCGGTTCCGAACGGCCCGAGCATCAACCAGAGGGAATGTGCCGGGTTCAACGGGCCTGAAACGCGCTCCGTTGGGATCACGGCACAGGAGCCAGTCGGCATCTCGCCAATACTCGACGGGGTGAAGCGGTATTCTACCGTCATCGCAATCGCTTGCGTCTTGCGGGACGAGTCGGTGTTGCCCGCTGGATTGTACGTCTCGGTGCCCGGATTGCCCGCTTGTGGGCGGGGCCAGCCTGTCAGTTTCACCACCGTCGAAACCGAAAGCGATCTGCCCGCTACAGTGTTGTCCGCTGTCTCGCCCGCTCTCGGACGGGGCCATCCCGCTAACCACACTGACCTGCCGAGCAACGAGTTGATCGGCACTCCCGCTTCGTTCGCTGGGCCACCGTCCTTGTGATCGCGCGTCGTGGGACGCGGCCAACCAGTAGAGCCGCTGTCCGATGAACGGTGCGCCGAGGCTCGCAGCGCTGGTATCAACCGCCCCGCATCCGTGATCCAGTGCTTCCATGTCACTCGATACAAGATCGAACCAAGTCCGCCCTGCTTTTGCTGCAACTTGCTCCCCAACGACAGGGCAATCATGTCGCTTGCCGTTCGCGATAAGCCAGTACCATGCGGGCCACAGGTGCCGCTCGTCAGCAAACCCATTTCCTTTGCCTGCCGCGCTGAAAGGCTGGCAAGGTGCGCTCCCTGTCCAGACCGGTCGGTCATCGGGCCACCCCGCCAAACGCAATGCAAGCGACCACACACCGATTCCTGCAAAAAAGTGACATTGAGTGAATCCTTCTACATCACAAGGTCGCACGTCCCATATCGATCTTTCGTCGACATAACCCGGTGCGATCAGATTATCTCTTATCAACTCGCGCAACCACGCGGCAGCGAACGGATCATTTTCGTTATAATAAACTGTCATCTGACTGGCCTTGACCCGAGTGAACCTGTATATTGATTCCCGCCGAAGCCGTGCTTACGACCGTGTTCAGACGGTGTTTGACATTCAAGATTAGACGGGTCATTGTTTGTTTTGTCACCGTCTATATGGTGTATATCGTAGCCGTCCGGTATCGGCCCGTTCACATCTTCCCAAACGTCTCGATGCAAATACGACCGATCACCGTCTGTTCGCGCGTAATATCCATTTCCGCGCAGTGTGTAACGAGCCCCGCGCCACTCGATGAAAGGTAGTCGTTTAAGTGATCGTAACTGGATGTTTCGCGTTTTAGCGAGCATTTTATAAACACTCTGCCGCGACACTCCAAACGCTCTACCGATTTGTGCCAGCGACAACCCCTGCTCATAAAGAGCAAGCATTTCAGCGGCTTTCTTGTCTTGGCGACGATTAGGCATTGGTTGACAATACGCAACCGTTTATACTTGTCAATCCTTCATACCCGACATATCACCCAAATCTGCCATATCCCTGCGCTTGCGGCGCTTTTGATCGATACCGGCACCCACGCCGGATCATGAACCACGCGGCCACCGCTACACACGTTCACATGGTCCCCGCCGTCAGGTCCGGTGCTGCCGAACAGCAGCCATGTGACGGTCGGGTTCATCTGCTCCATGTATTCCATCACGCCCGATAGCGGCTCGCTGCCAGGCAGAGCGAACGACGCGATGGTCAAGCCCTGCGGTGCGAGCCATTGCCGCACATGCGCCAGTGCATCCTCTGCCGAAACGCCCCGGTCGGCGAAATGCGGCACTTGCTCGGCGTCGAGATCAAGGATCGTAGCGATACACGCACGCAGGCAGTCACCGTAGGAATACGGAGGATCGTGTTTGGTGATGCAGTGTTGGGGAGTCATTCGTATGCCTCCGGTGGCGCGAACGGCACTTCATCAACATCAATGAATCCGAAATCGTTTTCACTGTGGATTTCCCATCCGCAATCAGGGCACGCATAATCCCCGCGAAGATAAAGCCCGACACCAACGTCGACGGATTCGCACTCTGCTCGCCCGCCGCAATTCGGACACTTCATGAATTGATCGCCGTAATTACTCATCTCAGCCACCCCGGCACGGTCGCGCTCACATGCTGCCGTCCATCATCGACGCGCGCACGGAAGAACCCGACCCATGTGTTCGTGTCGATGTCGCGGACCACTGTGGGTCGGCGGATCGGGTCGGCATATTGCTCCAACACGATCCCGCCTGACGGGCTGGTCAACGCGAGCCGGTGGAGCGAATCGGCTACGAACGTCATCGGTCCCTGGCTCTCGGACAGCGGTTCGAGGCACGGCGACAGGATCACGTCACGCCATTTGTCCCAATCGGTCGGCTCGGTCGGCCACAGTCCGATATTCTCCGCTACGGACCATCCGAAGCTGGTGATCGCGGTTGTATAGTTGATCGCTGGCACAGGCGTGAATTCGATCGTTGCGGACCACTGCGCTTCGGTGCGGCACTGCTCGATAAGCGCCGGATCGTTGCGGATGTAGAACACCCCTTCGAACCGCTCCACTTCCTCCACCGCCATGAACGATCGGTCAGTGGTCATGATCTTCCCGTTCTCCAAACGGAACGCGTGCATCGGATCGTCCGATGGTTCCTCGGGGAGCAGATGGGACAGTCGGGCGATTGTGTCGCAGGGGATTTTCACTGGTCACCCACCTTATCGAGTCGCTTAAGGACGCTGCCGGATGAAATGTATTCACTGCTAGCAACCTCTATGATGTGGTCTGAAATTCCCATCTCACGCATCAGACTGCGGATCAGAATAGCGGCGTCCTTAGATAGCGATTTATCCATGTGATTCACTCCTGTGCGATCGCCCTACCGGTATGTAAGTTTTCCCTTGTCGTCAACCCGAATCGCATGTAAGCAGAGCGGGCAATTTAGGAGAAACTGTAATGCACGCAAAGATTCATCTGCTCGGATCAACCGCTGGAATCAACGCGGTCATCGCCGCTGCTGTCAGTAACGGTGTGACGATCGCTGGTGTGGACCTTACCATTAGCGATGGTGATACGCTCGACGGCCTTACGCTGATGCAGGGAAACGCGACCCCTTCCACATCCACTGGCAATGGTACGCCGGAACAGTCCGCGCCTACTTCGGCTGCTCCGATGCCGACTGCCCCCATGCCGAGCACTGGCAGCGAGACTTCCGAGGATGACGAGGAAGGCGATGATTCGGATGGTTCGGGCCTCGACGCTGATGGTCTGCCGTGGGATGAGCGCATTCACAGCGGTTCGAAGAAGCGCGGCAGGGACGGCACCTGGAACAAGCGGCGCGGTGGTCCCAAGGGCGACGAACTCGCCGCGATCGAAGCGGAGTTGCGCGCTGGTCTGATGGGTGATCCGGCTGCTGCGAACGAGGCACAGCCGACCGCACCGGTGCCTGCACCCGCGCCGACGCCGCCCATGCCCGCCGTGACCGCCGAGCAGACGCAGCCGCAACCCGTGCCGATGCCTGCTCCTGTCCCTCCTATGCCGACCGCCACGGCTGCGGAAGAGTCGTCGCCTGCCCCGGCCATGCCTGCCACTGCGGCCCCTGCCGAACAGCAGCAGCCCGCGCAGCCGGTCGCATCGACTGATATGGACTTCCCGACGTTCATGCAGCAAGTCGGGCCGAAGATGGGCGAAGGCGAAGGTCAGATCAACGCGGCCTATCTCGGCGCGGTGTGCCAGATGCACGGCCTGAATTCGATCACGGACCTCGCGTTGAAGCCCGAGATGATCGGCACGATCGTCGCGCAGTTCGCTGCGGATGGTCGCTGGTGATCGATGCGCGGGGATCGGGGAGGCACGATCTTAAACATCCTAGTCCATAGCTAGGTGCCCGTAATTTTCGGAGTGAGACGATGCGTGACATGCAGCGAATACCGATCCGATCCGCGCGCGATATTGCGGATCGTTACGGCTACGAACAAGTCGTCATCTACGCTCGCCGCACTGGTGAGAAGGGTGGTGAGCACATGACCACCTATGGTGTCAATCGCGCGCATTGTGATGCCGCTGCTATGATCGGTGACACACTCAAGCGCTGGATGGGTTGGAACGCATGATCTCCGTAACCGCCACCGAACTTGCGCGCGTGATGCACTGCTTCGGCTCGCTCAATATGCCGCGAGCAGTGCCGCACAGCGCCGACCGTGAAGCCAGGGACAAGGGGAATGCGGAACACTGGCTCGCCGAGCAGATGTTCCAGGGTTTGCCGTTTGCGGCGGGTGTGCAGGCACCGAACGGTTACGTCATCACGGATGAGATGATCGAAGCGGTCAGCGCCTATGTCAGCGCGCTCGATGTAGGAGAGATGGAAATCGACACGTCCTACGCGGGTGACGGATGGGAAGTGCGTGGCCGCGCGGACCATGTGGTGTTTCGTGTAGACGGGTATCATGCCGGTGGTATGAGTCTCTCATGTCTCACCATTGACGACTACAAGGGTGGGTGGCGCATCGTTGAACCGACCCGCAACTGGACGCTCATCAGCCATGCGATCGGGTGGGTCATCCGCAACGAAACCGCGCCAGATCGGATCGTGCTGCGCATCCATCAGCCGCGTCCGTATCACAGCGATGGGCCTCTGCGCGAGTGGTCGTGCAGTTACGAAGAACTGATGGGCTTCTACCACCAGATCGCCGCGCGCCTGTCCAATCCGACCGACGAACTCGTGACTGGTCTAGGGTGGTGCGCCAAGTGCCCCGCACTCGCCCTGTGCCCCGCTGCGCGCCAGGCGAGCATGAACGCGATCGACGCTTCGACCGTTGCATTCGACGACAGCCTGCCGAAAGACGTGCTGACGCACGAACTCGACACGCTGCGCATGGCGGTCGACACGATCAAGAACCGCGCCGACGCTCTGGACGAACTGATCTCGCACCGCATCCGGCAGGGCGAGGTATTCGAGGGTTGGGCACTCGAACGGCGCTACGGGCAGCGGCGGTGGAAACCCGGCATGACCGGGCAAGTGCTGTCGCTTGCCGCTGGTGTCGATCTGGTCAAGGATGCGGTGGTGACACCCGCCGAAGCAGAACGGCGCGGTGTGCCGAAGGAAGCGGTTGCGGCGCTCACGGATCGTCCGCTGCTTGATCCGAAGTTGAAGCGTATCGATGCGGACGCGAAGGCGCGTGCTGCTTTTGGGAGGCCGGAATGATGCGTACACTAGAATGTCTCGCCCACGCCATTCTCGTCGTGACCGCAATATTCATCATGGTCGGTGAAGGCGATGCCGACTATAACACCCGATTCGCTGTCGCTACTGCGATGATTTGGTTTTCACTAGTTATGTTTCCATCCAAGGAGTCCAAGTGATGCAATACAAACTACTCACCACCACCCACCTGACGGCCATCGGCTATAATAGCGGCGATCAGGGCACGACTGTCACGCTGCCGGTCGGTCGGATCGTTTGGGGACATCCGAGCAAGCCGAAGCCTGCGACCGACAACAACAATCAGCCGAAGATCGGTTCGGACGGTCAGCAGTTGATGGAAACCAGCTTCGGCCTCGCGATCCCGCAGGACCAGTTCACCAACGACGTGTGGCCGCACATGGCGGCAGAGATCGCCAAGGGCTTCCCGAACGGAGCACCGGGCAATTTCAGCTACAAGATGACGCAGCCGCACGAGATCGACAACAAGGGCAAGCCGTACAGCGAACGCGAAGGTTACGCAGGTCACGTCGTACTGGCGGTGTCCACCACGCTCGAACCGCCGCCCGTGTTCAAGTGGGACGGTCAGCGTTGGCAGCAGATGCAGCCCGACGAGATAAAGTGCGGCGATTACGTCCAGGTCGAGATCAACTTCAAGGTGAACGTGCCGCGCAACAACACGCACACCCCGTCGATCTACGTCAATCCGCGCGGTGTCGCGTTCGTCGGCTATGGCGCGGCCATCCAGACCGGGTTCCAGATCGACCCGAACCAGGCGTTCGGCAATGGTCCGCCGCCTCTGCCGCCCGGTGCGAGCGCTACGCCGATCGGCGGCAACCCCGGCGTGGGTATGCCGGGTATCGGTGGTGCACAGCAGCCGCAGGGTGGAATGCCGGGAAACGCGCCGATGGGACATACTGCTGGTGGTGCTCCGGGTTCATCCATGCCGGGACACCAAGCGGGTCCCCCGTCTGCTGCACCCGCCCCGAATGCGGGGATGCCGCAGCAGCAACCCGGTAACATGCCCCCGCCCGCCACTGGTTTCGTCGACCAAGCGGCGCAGGGTCAGGGCGGTATGCCCGGTCAGATGCCCGGTGCGCCCACTGCTGGTGGTATGCCGGGAGCCATGCCCCCGCGATAGTAGCGGGCGGTGTCAACGATGCGGTGCGGGTCACAGCGATCCGTGCCGCATCATCGGCCCGCTCGACCCACTACAAGACTGTGTGCCGTTTTAGGGAGTGACAGGTATGAAACGCAAAGGCGACTGGATGCAGGTAGCGAGCGGTGCGCAGTTTTGGCCGCTCGATCCGCAGCAGGATGAAATCGACATATCCGACATCGCCCATGCGTTATCCCACTTGTGTCGTTTCGGTGGGCACTGCAAACGCTTCTACAGCGTTGCGGAACATTCGGTCTATGTGTCGATGCACGTCCCTCCTGAACACGCGCTCCAAGCGCTCCTGCACGATGCGAGCGAAGCTTATTGCGTCGACATCCCGCGTCCGCTCAAACGCTTCATCCCCGGCTATGCTGAAATCGAGGAACGTATCTGGCGCACCATCGCTCGGCGGTTTGGTGTTCCGTTGGAAATGCACCCGGAGGTTCACGCTGCCGATATGGCAATGTGCGTCACCGAGGCGCGCCAGATCATGCCGACGAAAGTGATCGACTGGACCGAGGGGCAGCAGGGCGTGGATCGAAAGATTCGGTGTCTCGACCCATTCCGTGCGCGTTCGCTATTCTACAATCGCTTCATCGAACTCTCCAAACCGTGACACAACTCACACTCGAACACGCGCAGGTGTACGACGAAGAATGCTTGCCTAATGTATTCACGTTAACAGCCTCGCCGCTGTTCGGTGACACATTCAGCACTTGGGAGATCAGCGAGTTCCGCGACGACCGGCGCGAGTTGTTGCAATGGTTCATCTGGTGCCAGACCAACAACATCCCCATGATCGGGTATAACAATGAGGGGTACGACTACCCCTTAGCGCACGCCATCATGATGAACCCGCACATCACGTATCAGGAATTGCACGAGAAGTCCCGAGCGATCATCAATTCCGGCTACGGCGACAATCGGTGGGCGCATCAAGTCTGGCCGCGTGATCGGTTTGCGCCGCAGATCGATTTGATGAAGATCAACAGGTTTAACACCCCGTCGAAAGCGACATCGCTTAAGGCGCTCGAATTCGCTATGCGGTCCCCATCCATCGTCGAGTCGAGCGTCCCGTTTGATCGGCCCGCGACAGAGCATGAAATCAACACCGACCTGATACCGTACAACAAGTGGGACGTGCAGGAGACGAAGCGGTTTGCGCTCTACTCACTCGACGCGATGAATTTCCGCATCGGCATGATCCCGCAATATGGTATCGACTGTATATCGTGGGACGACGTTAAGATTGGTGCGCAGATGCTCATTCGCCAACTCGGCGATGATCTGTGCTATTCGCGCGATCCGAACACCAATCGTCGATCGCCGCGCCAAACCGTGCGTACGAGTATTCCTGTCAAAGACATGATATTCCCGTACATCCACTTCCGCAATCCGCAGTTGCAGCGGGTGCTCGAATTCATGCGTGGTGTGACGCTCACCCACTCAGACATGAGCAAGGAAGCCGGTAAGGATGAAAAGTCGCCGCTCACGATAGAGGTCGACGTGGCAGGTGTGCCGCTGAAATTCGGCTCTGGTGGCGTGCATGGCAGCGTCAAGTTCCAGCGCTTCGAAGCGGGCAATGGGTGGACCATTGAGGACGATGATGTTGGCGGGATGTACCCTGCAATCTCCAACGTAAACAAACTCGCGCCAGAGCACCTAGGCGAGCCATTCGTCAAGATTTATGCCAGTCTGCCCGATGAGCGCGCCAAATACCCCAAGGGCACGCCTGAGAACAAGCGTTTCAAACTCGCCGGTAACGCAGCGTGGGGCCAAAGCAAGATGCCATACGGTCCATTCTATGACCCAAAGTATGCTTTAACAATCCCGATCAATGGTCAATTATTGATATGTATGTTGATCGACTGGTTGATCAATGTCCCATCGTTTCGTTTGATTCAGGCCAATACGGACGGAATTTCCTACCTTCTGCACGAGTCTGATTATGACAGGGTGCAGGAGATAAAGCGTGCTTGGCAACAATATACACTGCTCGAATTGGAGAATACGCAGTATCGTCGCTTCTGGATCAAAGATGTATCCAATTACGTCGCGGAGGATACAAAGGGTAAGTTGAAACTGAAAGGCGGTGCATACTGGCACCCCGATCCGCTTAACTACGCTGAGAGTATCACCCAAGCCGAAAGCTGGCACAAGGATTTGTCAGCCCTGATCGTGCCACGCGCCGCAGTCGCAGCAATGGTCCACGGCGTCGATCCCGAGACGTTCATCAGGTGCCATACGGACCCGTTCGACTTTATGCTGCGCGCCAAAGTGGGCCGCGCTGACAAACTGTTCCTAGGCGATCGTGAACAGCAGCGGGTGACGCGCTACTATGTGTCGACCGATGGGGAACAGTTGGTCAAGGTCAGCCCGCCTGTGGCTGGCGGCGTGGTCGGCCAGTATAAGAAGGCCAACGGCGTCACGAAGGCTGAATACGAGCGGGTGATGACCGAGACAGGCGGTGCTTGGGATGAGCGCGTTTGCACTAAGAACAAATCAGTGTATCAGGAACGACGCACAACGATCCAGTCCGGTTGGCGCGTAACAGAATGCAACGACGCCAGCACGTTCCGATGGGACAACCTGGACTACTCCTATTACATCACCGAAGCGCGCAAACTGATAATCACTTGACGCATGGTGCGACACAGTGTAGATGATTCGTTATGAGCAAGGAACACAAACGATACACCACTCGTAGCAACGCACACCGTGCTGCTCGTGCCGCATGTCGCAAAGCGCTCAATGCGCCTCGCTACATGGCATATGAGGGGCCTGATTATGAAATCCATTCCGAAGGGATTTTCAATCAGGACCACTTCGGCGAGGAACGGTGGTATTTCAAACTGCGTGGTCCCGCGCTCGATGCATTGCAGGAGACGAATCATGCGTAACACATTCATGCTCGCCACAGCAGCCTTAGCGCTCGGAGCGTGCACCACTGTCCCAGGCGCTACAGGCGGCATGTATCAGCCGCGCGTCCTCGGGGCCGATCTCTATTCGATGTCCGAAATGGATATGCCGTTCGGTGGGGACGTGCTGACGATGGCCGCACGCTTTTGCAACCAGCGGGGCGGACAACTGCGACTCCAAGGCAACGCGCAGCACACCGGCTCGTTCTCTGGCACCCGCTACGAGCGGATCGTGTTTAGCTGTGGAGGCGTGTGATGCTGATTCGTAACCCGCTCAAGTTCTTCAAAGTGACTCGACCGAATGGCGATCTGCCGGAAATAGCCGAGTATCAACAGCGTTTGATCGACTACTGCGAGCAACCTGCGCCTCGCTGCGACATCACGGGTCAGCCGCTTACCACGCGCGAGCGATTCGATCGGGAGTGTGGGTGATGCTGTGGATCATCGGAGCCGGGTTTGCCGGATGCACCGCTGCGGTGCTTTACATGATCCTTCGCGCCCCGGAAGGGTATGAGGACGACACGGGGTTCCACTATGGACGCCCTGATTTCGATGAATCAACTGATACCGCTTTTGCACATCGGGTGCGGCGATTTCAGGCTCGCTGGCGAGCGCGGTACAAAAGCCTGCACACTGCCAGGCGCTAACGATACACCTTTCGTCAAGGAGGACTCCTATGCGTTGGCAACCGATGATAACTGCGCCGCTTGACCGTCCTGTGGATCTTGTTATCGACGGGCGGCACTTCGAAAATTGCGTCTACTATCCTATATGGGGACACTGGGGACGAAAAGTTACCCGTAAGGCGGGCGGTGTGGATTACGAAGCCGATCTCATCTTTACGAGTATGCCCGAGCCGTCTGCTTGGGCGGAACCTGCATGACTACTGGCGATCCGCGCGAGCCGCGTTGACCATCGCCTCACACTGGCGAACGATCGACACCGTATCCGCCGTGCGCCCGTTAGCCTTGGCAAGCTGGCCGTCCGCGCCGACGTATGCAGCGGCCCAAGCTTGCAACGCGCCCTTCAAGTCCAAGCCCGCCGTATCCGGCACAGGCTCGCCCTCGACGCCCTCGGACCAACTCGGCGGTATCAGGTCCGCACAGCGCGCGGGAGGCTGCGAGACGACCGGACGGCTGATGAGGCCGCAACCAGTGAGAGACAGCGCCACAGCGGCACAGGCGGTGATGCGTGCAGTGTTCATCGGTTATCCTCCGATACGCGCGTCTCGGCAGCGGTGGTGCACGCCGGATCGTTGCGGTGCTCGCGCCGACTGCACACACCGGCCAAGACTGCTGCTCGGACGGCTTCTGGCGACTGCGCACCTTCGATCTGTTCTACCGTTTGCGAGACGACTTGATCGATTGCATTTTCGGTTGCAATTCGACCCTCAAGCATCTCAATCGCGCCCTCCGCAGCGTCAGCAATCGCATCACTGCTGCGGTCGGTCTGGTCGATCTGCGCGCGATAGTCGTCCTCATAATCATCCTTGCTGCAACGACCGAGCAGAAACACACCACCGATCAACAGCAGCGCCAGCACGATCCATGTGAAGGGCTTGGCGAACTTCTCACCAACGAGCGATGCGGCCCATCCGAACAGTAGTGTCATAATGGCGGCTCCTGTGTGGTATGGACTGGATCGTCGGGCTTACCGGATGCTTCCGCGCCCTCGAACAGACCCTTGACGACCCATCCAACCAACGGCCCCATTGTGGACAGAATGCTGATGACGAACACCGTAGCGCCTTCCTGAACGCCCCACATAGACGCGAGGCCCCCGAACGTCAGGTATCCACCGATCACCAGGACCGCGATCCAGAAGCGAAAGTGAGCGGGTAGAGCGTTCATGCCATGACCTTCCGCAATTCGTCGCGAATGTCCACCTGTGTAGCACTGGACCAGTCAGGTGTATAGGACGGTTTGCGGACCCGCTGATAGACCGTCACGCGTCCGTCGCTGGACCACTTGCCGTCGAAGAACAGATCACGCTCCAACTTGCGCCGCCCGATGATCTCGCGCGGTGTGGACCAGTTCATGAACTGCTCGCGCGCTGCATCCCGCTTGCCCGCCAGATACGACTTGACCCACTCGGCTCGCCCGATTGCTCCGGTGTTCCAATGGAACGACAGCGCCGCGCCGAGTTCGTTTTCCGTCAGCGAGACACCGGGGAACGCAGCGAGCACATCGGGCAGATACTTGGTCCGCAGCAGCCATTCGTAAATCTTGAGGCAGTGTTCGATCGTCTGCGGGTTGTCCTGATAGCGCGTGACACTGTGACCGCTCGCGCTGGTGACGCCGACACCCCACGTCCATGCGCCGACGCTATCCTTGTACGCCTCACGCACGATGGCTTCATGCTCGACGATCTCAAGCATGATCCGCTCGGTGATGTTCTTCGTCACCTGCGGCGGTGGTGCGTTGAGTTTCGACAGGATCGCATCAGCGGTTTGATCGCCGTATATGCCATCGGACTGCACTCCAACGAGTGTTTGAATGCGGCGGGTTTTGTTGCGGAGGGTCGTCATGACTGCAAATATCCCGATGTTCGTAGCGCGAACAGCAGAGCATCCATCTTGTCGCTGATCGCCTGAACCTCCGCTTGTGTCGGCGTAGCGCTGATTGTTTGGTTGAGATCAGCAATCGGAGCGACACGATTCACTACGGGTACTTCCTGAAAGTAGCCGTCCTTCGCGATGACTTCGCGCCGCTGAATTCCTGTGCTCGACATTGCCACAGTTGCGCCGGTCAGCCACTTGAACAGCGTATGTGTGGAAGTGCTTCCGCTCTCATTACGGAGGCTGATGCCGCCCCCGGCTTCGGTGCGTAGGAAGGTCAGCTTGCGGCCTTCCCAATAGGCATTGAGCGGCGCGCGATCGATTGTGGTCGTGCCCGTCAGGTAGACAACCTCATCCGTATCGATGAGTGGAAGCGTGGCAGACCCGGCGATTTCCCGATGATACACCTTCGGCTGGTTGATGATCTTCGTCGTCGGGTTGAAAATCTCGTTGGCTACTCGCCGCCCAAGTTGGACCATCCCGAAATAATTCAGGTGGATGTCGTCGTTGGTCGGCAGGTAGGCGACATCCGAGATCACATAGGACCAGTCGTCCTCGTAATCGATCTCATTAAGGAGCGTGTTGACCGCGATATATTCCGCGTTCCGTGCAAGGATATGCGGTTGGATGATACGCAGGGTCGAACCGAGCCGCGTGCGCCAGCGGGCGTTGAACGTCTTGCGCTGCCGCTTGAAGCGGGGAAACTGCGTCGGGCTTCCACCATTCGCCTCGCCCTGGATCATCACCAGCACAGGCTCCCAGTTGCCCGCGCCGTAGAGCACGTCCATTTCGGCGGCGGCGGCCTGCACCTTGGTCCATGCTTCGCTGTCGAGCACGCCCGGCCCCGGAGTTGCCAGCGACAGGTCGCCGTCGTCATCGGGATTGTTCGGGTTTACGCCGTCCCATGCGATGATATCTTCCGTCGCCAGCCACTGCCCCATGAAGGTGCCGCCCTCGGTGACCTTGACCATGTGCACGGTGGTTTCGGTAGTCGTCGTCTGGATGGCCTCGGCTTCGACGAAGTTGGCAAGCGCCAGTTCGATTCCGTGACGGCCCGGCTGCGCGTCGTTGTTGCCGGTGACGCTTGACAGGTTGGGGACGAACAAATCCTCGAAGGCCGAACCGGTCCATATCTGAACACTGGGGCGCGTGCCGGTGATGTCGCCGCTCTGATTGGCGTCGAAAGAGGTTGCGCGCCCTTCCGCATTGGACTGGCCGAGCAGGATGATAAGTTTGGGTTTGCGGTTGTTACTGAGAACGACGTTCTTGCCGCCAACCGTGACGATCTTCGCCGGGTTGACCTTGCTGCCGTAGTTGTGGGCGCGGTAGAGGCGGGACTCGACGGTGCCGAATTCCGTTCCGATATCAGCCGATCCTTCGCCCTTGGCGGTGGAGGCGAGGTCAGCAATGTTGGCTTTGGTGGCGAGATCACTTTCGACCTGCGCCTTTGTCATCACGGCATAAATCAGCGTCGAGCCGCCGGAAGTGCGTTGACGCGTCTGTGCTTCGCCTTCGGCCACCCCAGCCGCAACGAAATACGTTCCCACGGCGGTCGCCGCCTCGCCGTTGGCGACCGCCGTTGTAATATCGGCTGCAACGAACCGGTTCTCTGGCAGTACCAGATCGGCAGCCTGCTCAGCAGCGAGTTGAGATAAGGCAGAAGCTGCCTCCGCCCGATCGGCCTCAGTGGTCGCCCGCGCCGCCTGACGGCCAGCCTCGACCGTGTTCTCACCGACCCGGATAACCGTCCGACCGTCGACAACCCGAATGGTAGCTGGCATTATTCAGTGACCCCTGCCTTGACGATGAAATCACCACCCCACGCGACAAACTTAGTGCCACCACTCGGCGTGATGTGCAAATCATAATAGAGTTTCTTGTCAGCGTCGGGATTGGAGCCGTCGAGGGGCATCGCCTCCATCGTCGCCTCATCGATCGCCCATGACACCCGCGTAGTCGGCTCGACTTCCGCACCCACCACGAGTTCCGCCGTGGGAACCACATCGGCGCGGACTGCTCCACCGTTCTTGGTGTCGCGGACTTGCATCTTGAATGTCGCGCTGGTGAAGTCGTAGCCTTCCACATCAATGTAATCACTGTGGGGAGCGAAACGATTTGCTGTGATTGGGTATGATGCTGTTGGGAACATGGTGTTACTCCTAAGGCTGAATGGGTTGTGTCCACTTATCACCGTCCCAACCGGGCGGTTGTGATCCTCCACCTGATCCGCTTCCGTCTGTCACAGGCATTGTCAGACTACCGACATAATGTCGGTATGGATTTTCACCACTGGTAGCAGTCTGTTGCGCGCTCAGATGCGCGACATATGTTACTGCTCCGCCCTCACGATCAGGATCGTCATACGCGAAGTGATACGTCGTTTCGGTTTCCAGTGGGTCACCGTTAACATCCAGTGTTATAACTGCACTATCAACAGGGATAGTACCTAAGTCTGTATATGTACGAGTATGCGCCTCAATCGTAACCGATACCACCCCTCCGGGCGCAACAGCCTGTATCAATCCGTCAGCGGGGTCGGCGTCTGTGACATAACTAGTGGCGATCAATGCACTTATGTAACCTGCATCAGCAGACGCAGCAGCAAGCACATCCCGTTCCTCCGCAGTCTGTCCGATGGCAGGCGTAGGCGGTGCAACACCGGTTTGCCCCAAACAATAAGCGTGTTTTGCAGGTGTTTCGCCCATCAATTCGAGCGTCACTTTCATTGTAACCGGATCGATGTCGCGCTTGAGGATTATCGCATCGGTATCCAATCCGAGCCACGGAATATCCAGATGCAAACACTCACCGGGTCGATAATGACGCAAACGCGGCTTACAGACCAACGTGATTGGTGCCAGTTCGCGCGTATCGAATAGTCTATATGCCGCGAGTTGTGCCGCTTGGTCCACATCCTTGACGAAATTGAACGGCCAGACGTCGCGCTTTTCCTCGCCATCTTCGGACAGGAATGTCGCGTTGACCACCGGTTCCGCATCGACCAGTTCCCAATTGTGATCCTCGCTGCGATATTTCGGAACGACTGTGTTGAGCCGATCACGAAACGGCTGCATCGCCGTCACGCTTATATCGTCATCGGTCAGATCATCTTCGGTGATCGTATCGAGTGCGACAACCGGGGCAGAATACTTGAACGTGAGTTTGCCACCAGCGACAGGTTCCGCGCCCCCAGCAAAACAGATATCCTTGAGGTTCGCCCAACGATCGCTCGGTTCGTACAGGACGCCAAACATGCGCCACCCATTGAGATCGCACGCATTCGCCCATGCGGCCAACGTGACCCAATCGATCCCGTCTGCGGGCAGACCTATGCCGATCGTGCGCTTGCCGTTCTGATAGCGACCGTAAGCGTAGGTTCCAGCGTGCAGCGCCGGGTTTTCGGACCACTCATAGGTGGATTCGTCACCGATGCGATGCGAACCGCTACCACCAGGAAACGTGCTGTCCTTGCGCGGATCGTACACCTTGACCCACTGACCATACGCACCGAGCAGCGGGATACCCGATGCAAACCGCTTGCCCTTTTTGTCGAATTTGAACGACCACCCGATAGCCGCCTGACCGGACAACTTGTATGTGCTGCCCCAACCTGGAGCGCCCGCCCACTGCGGCGTCAGCGCACCAGCCTCGGGGCATGCGCCGAGTTGCGTATCGGTATAGAGGAAACCGCTGTACCAACTGCCGACCGCACCAAAGTCCACACGCGGACTGATGCTTTGGATCGGTCCACCACCAGAATACACCACAGCCATGAATCGATACGGGTTCGGCACTTTGTCCAGTGTGGGACCGTAGCCGGTGTCGTGACGCAGCACACCCGCGAAATACCCCTCGCCCATGACGTAGGGTTGCGGTGCGTCAGGCTGGATGAGTATCTGCGAGACGGACCCGCGCGCAGGGGGTGGTTTGGTAAGTGCTTGCGCGCCGAGAGACGCGGCAGCGGCTACGACACTGGCGACGGTGGCGATCGTGGCTGCGGACACGACCGTGCCGCCCACAGCGAGTCCTAGACCGAGCACAGCCCCGCCGCTGGCAACGACCGCAACCGCGCCCGCAATCACCCCTACCGCCTTGATGACACCCTTAGACACGCCACGCTCCCGTCAACTGGCCCATGTCGAACATGTCGACCAAGGCCATCTGCGGCTGCTCCGTCGTCCACCCAAACACTTTCAGCGGCCCCGCGCAAATGAATATGGCATCCAACCCCGCGTCACCCGGAATGATCGCGAGATCGCCTAGCACCATCTGCGCCGGGGCGATTCTCGGCAGCAGTTCGTCAAGCATATCCTCCACGCTGTCCCACCCGCGTTCCTTAAGCGCTCGGACAGCACCGGCAGGGGTGGTGAATTCCGGTATTTCGGGCGGCTCGTGACCCATTTCGATCATGTGCGATCGCGCCAAATGGACGCAGGTGGTGTCACCCGCCCAATCGAACGTGGTGCCCCGATACTTGTCGAGCGTGCGTTGTGTCGCGACCCTGCGGCGTTCGAGTTCCATCAATATTGCCTCTTGTCGAGATAACCGTAGGGATCGCTCCAGAAACTGCCCCCGCCACCGCCTCTGCGTGGTGCTTCTACACCCCATGCAACCGGCACAGTAAGACCCGTGGCATTGTTGTGACCTAACTCACCCGGCCAGATCGATTGGTGCCAGACAGAATTGAGGGTGTTACCGATGTTGCGCTCAAACAGACGTTCTGCCAGCGATACAACTGAAACGGTCAGTTCGTTTTTAGTGCGTCCCACGGTCAGCACGGACTGATCGATTTGACCGCTGAAAAACACGTCGCCGGTCGTAATCAAACCGGTTTCGGCGTCGTATTCCGCAATAACGAATTGTACTCGTGCTGTCTGATTGCCGGGTTGGGATAGTTCGATTGGCGCGGTGGTGTCCGGTGGTAGCAGCACCATGTTAATCGCAGGGACTACATCGCCCACGCCTTCCGGCATGGTTTGTAGCGCTCCGATCGTGCCGAATACGTCATCTTCGCTGCGGTATATCTCACCGTTGTATTCGAAGAACGCACCGTCACAGAACCGCAACGTGCGGCTCGGCAGTTCGATCTTGACTAGTCCGGTGAGCGCGACCGTATTCACCGGTATTCCTCGACGGTGAGGGTGAGTTCGATGAACTGATTGGGCGGAATGCGCCACGGCAGTTCCGACCCGTCAATAAAGCCTTCCATGTAGGGCTTGCCGATATGAATCGTGTCACCATCGGCAAATGGTGCGCGCAGCGGTGGTTCGATCTCGAACGTAGCGGTGCCATCTGCCGCCGCTACAGCCGTTTCAGCCATCGAATGCAGATACGCTTTGCCGTCCGCCTCTACGATGGTCAGCCAGAAGTCCTCACGAGCGATGTAGGCGGGTGTAAGGCCACGGACGGCTATGGACGACCCTGCTTGCCCTGCTCCGTCCACCACAGGTGATCCAGGCGACCCCTGATCGACCAATAGCGGGATATACACACGCACACCCTGACGCTTGCCACGCTTGAAACGAGCAAGGAATGCCCGCGCCTCATCCGGTCGCATCGGTTGGAAACCGAACATTGCGCGATGGCGCGCCCCCGGCCTGTCGACGCGCAGGGACGCTGCTCCACGCTGGGTGAATCCGAAGTCGAGCAGTGCGGCGTCCATCGAATTAGGACGAGGTTTGGCGGGCAGTTCGATCAAGCGAGCCTCCGAGAGTTACGGAATGCAGCGGTACGCTGTGTGATCTCGGACCCCGCTGACGCAATGGTGGGTGCGGATTGCGCGACCACACCGCCCGCGCGATCATCTACGTACGCGTTAAACCGGTCATCGTTGACACCGATTTCAACACGAATAGGCTGGCTGTCGTGGACTTCGACACCAAGCGATCCGTTCGGGCCGCGCTTGAGCGGCATGACAGCTTCCGGTCCTGCTTCTGCCATCTGGCCGAGTGCGGCACCGTTGGCGAACTTGAACAGCGTCGGGCTGCTGTAAATGCCGTTGGTGAACGCACCACCACGGGCAAACTGTTCAATACCGCCACGCCCGAATGCTGCGCCCTTGGCGTACAGACCTGGCGTGCCCCATCCGCCGGTCGGTGATCCGTTCCCTGCCGACCACGCCCCACCACCGATCCCAAGCAGCGAACTACCGAGTCCTACCAGCTTGTCGAGCACCCCGCCTTCCATGTCGAGCAAGCGATCGATAATACGATTGACCACGCTCATCACCGCGTTACCGAACGACTGCCACACGGACTGGCCCTCGCGCAGCCCGTTAATCATATCGCCGAAGAACCCGCGATAAGTGCCCCGGAAGAATTCGACCTGTTCGCGCTGCTTACGGATCGTGTCGGACGCAATCGCGTATTCCGCTGCATACTGGCGGATTTGTGCGAGTTCCTGCGGCCCGAGATTGATGTTCTGTCGCTTCGCATCGGCCAACAGGTCCGTTTCGAGCCGATACGCCTGTAGTGCTACACCTGTCAGGCCGATCTCACCGCGTTCACGTTCAAGCATTGCGATCTCGCGCTCATGCTCGGCGGCAAGGTCAGCCATAAATTCCGCGCTGGTGTTAGCGGTAGACTGGCGCGCGATAGCAGCGGCGCGCTCGGACAAAACACCTACTTGTGCGCGCATCGCATCGGTCATGTTGTTGAGGTCGATCACGCTCGACGAAATCGCATCATTCAGGAGTTCTTGACGTACTCGGTTATATTCGAGTTCCTGACCAGACAGACCGATGAGGTCCGCTTGATCCCGAAGCGCTCGCAACTGCTCATCTGCCGACTTGGTGATTTTCTTGAACTCTACATCGATCTGCGCATCAGTCAGACGACGCGCCAGATCAGTGATTGTCTGCGCAACTGCGTCGGTGATTGGGATACCCTTGTCGAGCACCTTTGCCAATAAGTCTTGCTCGTTACGATAGCGCCGCGCGGCGTGCTCGGACATTTCGAGCGCGCGAGATTCTACCTGTAGCGCCCTGATCTCAGCCTCTACGCTTGAAACGATGTCTTCGTAAGCGCGGGCGAGCCGCTCGGCTTCGGAGATTCGACCCTTTGCTGCTTTATCGGTTTTCCCGTCCCCGCCAGCCCCGATGCCACCAGCAACACCGCGCAGCCAATCGGCCCCAGCGCTCAGGTTGTTGCTGATCCACCCGCCGATCTCACCCACGAAATCGCGACCGGCGCTGGTATCGATCATCGCACCGCTCAGGTCGATACGCCCAACCTTCATGTCTATGCCGACAGCGCCAAACACAGAATTAATTGCATTGGACGCGGCGTTCACTGTAGCTTGGATGATCGCCAATACATGATTGAACGCGTTGCCGAACGCAGAGATGAAAGCATTTGCTACACTGCGGACCATGTTGAGGATGTTGGTGAATGCGCCACCGAATGTGTCGTTGAGCGCAATCATCGCGCCGATAACCACACCTATCGCGAGCACGAGTGCCGAGAAGGGGTTGGCGAGCGAAAATGCGATCATCGCAGCGGTGGCTTTACCGATCGCTGCAACCAGTGCGGTGCCGATGGTCTGCGCAAGGTTAGTCACCCACACGATAGTCTGCGGGCCGAACGCGATAGCAAGCACGACGCCAGCATATGCAGCCACATCACTGAACTGTTCTATCGCATCGGCAAGTCCGTAGAGCAACGACTGCGCGAGGCCCATCCAGTCCACGTTCTGCAACCCGGCTGCAACCAGACCGACCAGGCCAACTGTCAGGATCGTGGTGACACTGAACAACTGACGGAAACCGCCGAGCAGATTGGCGATCCCGCCCTGCATGGCGGACGACAATTGCGTGCCCTGTTGCAGCGCAATCAGAAGCGGTGACATACCGCCCGCTGCCGTCACGCCGATGTCCTGAAACTGCGCGGCGATATTGCCGGGTGTGGACTGCAAGCGGTTGATATTGTCATTCGCTGCGGCACCGAGACGATCGAGGCTAGTCTTTGCGTTCTGTGCCGCCCCCGGCACCTTTGCCAAAGACGCTCGATACGCCTCTATGTGCGCATCTGCCTGCGCGAAATTCAACCCGATCCGCTTCACACTGGTATCGAGGACATTGATCGACGCGTTCGCTCCCGCCGCAGCAGCCTTCACAGTCCCCATCGCTGTACCGGCCATCAGAGCGCTGCGGTTGAGCGCCGTCGCACCTGTAGCAGCCGCAGCGAACGATCCTTGTGTGGCCTTCGCACCTGCGGCTGCGGCCTGGAACTTACTGCCTGCCGTCGAGACCGCACGACCAACATCATCCGCCGCCTTCTCCGCTTTCTTGGCGGACGGTACGAGTGCATCGAGAGACGCCTTCGCGTTCTTGAGGTCGTTGGTGTCAGCGGCGAACCCGAGGCGGGCAATATCGGCCATGCTACCTGCGTCCCCTTCTCGCAGCGGCAGGCGGTGGAGGGGGTGCCTCACGCGCCCGTTTCTCGGACAATTCCGTGGTCAAGGCGTCGCAGTACGCCCTATCCATCGCCGAGAGAATAGCGAATTCCCACCGATAAACAATATACCCTGTGAGTTCCTTCCAAGCCAACCACTCGGACGGCGGAATGGGGTGGCAAACACCGTCCTGCACGCGACTGACGCGATCCGAGATGTCGAAATACCAATCCCATATGTATTCTGCTACAGGTGGTACTTCGACATTCGGCGCATCTCTATCGAATCGAGCGTTGTACTCGCGTCGTGTGATCGTTGTTTCGCCGTCAACACTCTTGTGCTTGATCGTCGGCACATCATAACGAACAAACGTCCGCAACGCTTCGATCAGGTCGTCTTGGAAATCTCGAAAAAAGCCTTCGTCTCGTCGATTTCCTCGCGGATTTGGTCAGCGAACCAGGGTAGCTTCTTCGCGACGGCGTTGAAGTTCTTGGGGTTGTATTCCGGTGTCTCGTCCTCGAACGTCGGCATTGCATCGGGATCGTAACCCTTGTCGCCTTCCTTGCCGGTCGGGTTGTACCATTCCCATCCAGTCGTCGCTGCGAACAGCAGACGCGCGCCGTTCGCTTCGACCTGATCCATCTTCATGTATTTGTTGCGCGATTGCAGACGGAGCGTTTCGTCAGCGATCTCGCGTTTGATCTTCTGCAACTTGTCGTCCTCAATGGACAAGATGCCGACGCGAATGCCGAGAGGCGCGCCGGTCCCCGGATGCTTGATCTCGATCGTACGTTCAATCGGTTTGATTCCACTGATGTCCATGCGGTCTGCTCCAAAAGAAAAGGGTGCTGACACCAATGCGCCAGCACCCCAAAACTGTCAAGGCGGTAAGTCAGCCTCCGGTCGACATAATAACCTCCTGTGATTACACCCCGGCGACCGGATCGACCTTGATCTGCTTCTGCACGAGGCCGAGCGTGAAGATTTCCAGATCGAAATCCTCGTTCCGACCGTTCGGCTCGCGCGGGCCGCTGACCAGACCACGATTGTAGCGGATGGTCGGCGTGCTGGCCGGGTTGGTGTCAGGAAGGTCCGTCCCTTCGATCTTGAACGCGTAGATCAGGTTGGTGCCTGCCGCCGTCCGCATCGCATCCTGGCCCGCATCGTCGGGGTCGCGCGCAACCTCGATTTCCGGCGACCCGGCATCGGTCATACCCTTCGCCTTCTGGACCACCGCATCATCCCACGTATCGTAGGTGAGGATGTTCGTGTTGTCGCCCGTCTCGCCGACCGAGCCGACACCACCGACCAGCACCCACGTCAATGCGGCATATTCGGTCGCGTCGAGTTCATCCGGCTGCGGGGTGGTGCAGATGTAGAGTTTGCTGCCCGCGTTCGTGTTGAAGTAGCCGGATGCTACCAGCGCGGTCAAAATGAGAGTTTTCATGGCTCAGTTCCCTTTGCGATACGACTGGTAGTAAATCGAAGCCGGTAACAGTCGATCGTCACCATCCTCGATAATTCCGCCACTGTCCGCTGTGCCATAGATTTGAACACCGGACAAGAGCCTACCCTTCTCGAAATAGCGCGTGATGGACCCGAGCAGCCGAATCGGAGCATATGCGCCGGTCGGTTCGTTCGGCCAGTGGAGGATCAGGCGCAGGATGCCTCGATGGTTCTTCTCGCCGCCGAGGAAGTCACCGCGCCGGTTGTTCGGTATCCACACAATCTCCAGCCACTTCTGGTCCTGCGGAATACCACCCCACGGGGCCATGATATACTTGACCGGCAAATCGGGATCGTCACTTTGTGCCATCGCAGCAACGACGCCCTTCTGCAACGCGGACAGGATTTCATCTTCATCTTCCACGATACTGCTCCGATCGTTTTGTCACGTAGCCCTGCCAATTCTGCAACGGCGCGTCCATGAAGCCGTCGTACACTTCGCGCACTTCGGCGTAATTCGCAACCCATCCCCAATGAAACGTGTCACCGAGTTTCATTTGCAACAGAGTGGCATTGAGCGCTTCACCGTTCCACTCGAATTGCCCTGGTAACGCATCCGCTGGCCGCGTTCCGTCGCCACTAGGCCATCCGTCGAGCGATGCGCGTCCTGATGCGCGCAGAAACCCGGTGTCGACACGCATCCGGCCACCCTTCGCGACCGGCACCTGCATATCTTCGATCATGTCACGCAGACTGCCACGCATGACCGCGAGCAGCCGATCTTCGGACTTCGTGATGAACGATTCGATGTCCGCCACGAGTGTCTGCTTAGTCATGCTACACCATAATCAAAATCGACGTTGTAGCGGACGCGACAGCGGCAACCAAGTCGCTCACTCGCTGGTGCGCCTTGCGATGTATCACCGGGAAACAGCATTCGAGCGCCCGTCACAGGCGATACGAACGGTTCATCCATCCCGACCGTCTGACCATCCATCACGTTATGCGAGTGTCGCACGCGGTTGTCACCTGCCGTGTCCCATGTTTTTGTCGCCGCCTGCGCTGGCAGACCCGATTGCAGGAGCGCCTGGCGTGTCGACTCGAACTCGCTGCGATTAAGCGCGGTGAGCGCTTCGGTGCGCCCGATATTCTCGCCTCGCGCCAGAAGCGCCCGCGCACGGTATCGATCGGTGAGTTTCGTCACCTGCTCTACCGTCAGCGGCTTACCGTCCTCGATAGCGCGCCGCACGATCCCATCGAACCGCTTGTCGCGCAGCGTCATGTTAAAGTACGACTCGTCCAGCGTGAGCAACTTCTGCCGCACACTGCGCGCCCACTCCTGTTCACGACTGCCTAAGCCGATGACACCGCCCTCACGGTGCCCTGTGGAGCGATCCTGACGCCCTACAAGGTCCAGAGCCACGGAACGCGGATTGCGCCCATCACGCATCCCTTCCGCCAGCGTGTCGCGGACGGCAGAGCGAATGTCATCCTCGATACCCGTCACGAGGGATGAGGACTGCGCTTGCAGCCATCGTTCGGCTTCCGGGTCGCGAACATTGAAACGGATCATGGTTTTCGTTCCTGATGCGTCTGCTGTGTATTTCGGCAGTCCTGCCATCAGCATCATACCACCCGCTTCGAAGGTTTGCATCATCGCGAGATAAACGCCGTTGAACACAGCCGGATTGTAGCCGAGCGCTCGCAGCGCTCCCTCCACGTCGTTGCGCTCGACCATCTCGACAATCTGATTGAGCAACGCGTTGTCGCGCAGATCGCGGATACCGGACAGGATGGCGTCTCGGATCGCTGGTGCGTATTTATCGAGTAGTTCGAGGAATTGCTTTTCGGTCATATCAGCGCTTCACAATCACCGTCCATGACACAGGCGTCCCCGCTGCTGGTCGCGGCATGATACCGATGATCTTATAGTCGCTTCCGTCGATCCGCATGTAGCCTTCCATCTCAGGCGTAGTACCGTCGTTCGGCATCGCCACCTGAATATCTGATGCTACAACAGTCGTACCGTTCACGTATTTGATCGATACAGGACGTGCGGTAGCATTGATCGTAACAGGTGTGCCTTTACCGCTCGAACCCGGCTCATCCGGTGATGTCCCCGGCGTCGTCACAATGGGAACATACTGCACGGTTCCCTGTTTGAACTCTGCAAACAGTTCCGACGCAACCCCGCGCATATCATCGTATATCGACATAGCACTTGACACCCTGTAAGTTATGCGTATGAGTCGCCTTGTCGCATTAATTGACGCGAATCAACAGGAGAATGTTCATGGCTGATGCCAAACCCAAGACTGCTGCTGCTACCAATGCCCCGCGTGTCGAACCGAAGATCGCGACCGGCCTGATCGAAGGCTTCACCCCGCCCGCTCGTCCGTCGCGTGGCGGCGGCAACGCCAGCAAGTATCCGTTCGCCGATCTGGAAGTCGGCGGCTACTTCTCGGTCGCGAACAAGACGAAGCGTCAGATGGCGAGCCCCGTCAACAACGCGAACAAGAAGTATCGCAGCGAGGCGAAGGACGCGACCGGCCAGGTGGTCAACACGATTCAGGATCGCGAGTTCTACGCCGTCGAGGTCGACGCCGATACGGCGAAGAAACTCAAGGGCACCGAGCACGAAGGTGCGAAGGTTCTGATCGTCCGCAGCAAGTAATCGCCGCCCCCCGGCGACCCCTGACCCCCGGTGCTTCACGGTGCCGGGGGTTTTCTTATACCCGCATGATGCCGCTGGACAGTGACGAAACATTCCGGCCTCCCAACAGACGTGCGAGGATGTTCCCGATGATCGGAAACTGCTTCTGTGTCGTCGACGCATCGAGCGATCGAAATTCGACGCTGATCGCACCGTCGATACTGACACGCTTGTATTTGCCGGGTGTGTAATCGACCACAAGCGAGGTATCGTCCTGCAACCAGCGATACGCAGCCTCGTATGTCGCATGATCGATCTCGACAGGCACCGAGTTGAAGTCGACCGGATACCCGTCGCGATCCTGCACCCACGAGCGCGGCCAATCGCGCACTTGGTCGCGATTGCCTGCCTTGAACCCCGGCCAGCGATCCCCGAATGATCCATCCAGCCATTCGGACGCCACGAGCAGACCCGTTTCGATCTGCGCGGAGTCGTATTCGCTCACATCCCGACCGCGCGCCGCGTGGTACTCGGTAAAGGCTGTAGCGGTGCCGTAGTAGTCCATCAGGGCGCTCCATAAGAGAAGGGCGGCAGATTGCTCCACCGCCCTCCTATCACGCCCAAGCAGCGTGCGCTAGTAGCCGCCTCAGTTGGGCGACGGTTCCGGGTTCGTGTGCGTCTGGACGGCCTTGGCCGCTTCCTCGCTGTCGTAGCCGTTCTCATCGATCTTGAGCAACTTGGCGCGATCCCCGGTGATCTTCTGGCCCATACCGTCCGTGAGGAAGTACTTGGCGTTCTTGCCGCTACCCTGCTTCATCACAAGGATTTGGTCGGCGGTCGTGCTCGTGGGAGCCGCCGCGTTCTTCACCTTGTCGATCGGCTGTTCGCTGCCAGCAGGCGACGAAAAATCCGGTGCGGACGGAGCAGCGGTCGTCTGGACCTCACCGCCGTTCTCGCCCTGACCGGTCACGTTCACATCGCTGCGTGCGCCGCGAGCAACGGTCGTGTCGGCGTCGTTCTTACCCTTGTAAAGCGTGTAATTCTTGTCGCCTTCCTGGTCCGCATCGAAATCGGACTTGTTGACGCGAATCGGCCCATCGGACCCCTTGACCAGCACCGTCTCGGTGCGGCCATGCGAGTAACCAAGCGCAAGCGCGCCGATCAGTGCAATATGCTTCATCTCAATTCCCCTTGGCTAAGGTGCAAGCACCGTATCACGGGAACGCGCGACAGGCAAAAAATATCCCCGGCATCCATGCGCGAGATGCCGGGGATATACCCCTGTTGCGACCCAAAGGTATGCTAGGCGTTGCCGCCGAGCAGGAGCGCAGCGTGAGCGGGCTTGTTCAGTTTTACGCCCCACGCCATGCCGATTTCCCACCGGACCTTCTTGTAGCCGCGATAGACGAGCAGTTCGAACGGGATACCCGAACGCGGATCGAAGAAGATGCGGCTGTCATCGGCAGCGTCCCCGCCTTCCGGCATTGCCGGGGGACGAAGCGCGATGTGCAGCGCGTCCTGACTGAATGCAACACCAGCGGCTTCATAGTCGTCACCGACCGTAATCGCCGTCGCACTGGCCGGGATCGCCTCACGCAGACCCGGCGATGCGATGGTGATGGTGCCACCGCCCGACACGTCTGCATCGCCCGACACGACCAGATACTTGTTGTTGTCACCCGCGAAGGTAATGACATCACCAGCAACGATCGTACCGGTGCCTGCCGAAGCAAGGGTAATGACCGTATCGCCGACCGCGTAGCCGTCCGCGTTGGTCGTCGCACCCGCGCCGGTCCCTGCGGTATGCTCGACCGAAGCACCGGTTTCCTTGACGGACAGACCGTAGAGACGGGTGATCTCGCCGTCGCGCAGCGTCATCGAATCACCCGCTTCGTTCACACGAGTCAGGTTCTTCACGGTGATGAGGTTGGCGGCTGCGGTCGAATCCAGAATGACCGAGCGACCCGTGGTGGGTGCGCCGTTGTCATTGAGGATTTTGCGCAGTTGCGCGAGATCAGCGATGCTGTCCGAAGCGAACGGCGCAGTACCAGCAGTACCGTAGGCGCGCGATGCGCCCGCGACGGCTTCGGCGTAGGCATCTTCCTCGATCTCGTTGACCAGGGTACGCATCGCCTGCGCGATGTACATCGCCTGGACTGATGCGTTGCCGGGACCACCAGTGCCGAGCGCACGCTGTTCCTCGCCGGTGATGCCGAACGGAACACCCTTGCTCTTGGTGATCGCCATCGTGCCGGTCGTGAACGAGTTGTCGGGCGGCTCGGGAACCGTCATCGCCGGAACAATGTCATACGACTGCTGCTCGGGAGCGATCGGATAGTTCACCTGCTGACCGACAGCGGCGCGTTCGACACCCGGTGCGCGCATTGCGGACGGGATGACGCCGACGAGTTCGCGGCTCACGATGTCCATCGCGGCGTAAACGTCGGGGATGAGCGCGGTGAGAGTGTTGGCGTAAGCCGGGAGATACCCGACAATCGGTGCCTGCTTCGCAAGCAGAATCTGCTTCATCTTGGACATGGTGTGCCCCTCTGATTGGAATTTCGGTGCGGGTGAGTTGTCCAACTCAAACGCCTCCGGTCGTCCAACCATCGGCTGCGAACCATGTTGTAAGTCATGTCGTGTGTGCGGGTCAATACCCAATTGATACAACAAGGGCCGGATGTGGGGAGTGGTCACATCCGGCCCTTGGATCGCTCGCGCGGCTCTAAGACGCGAGGATACTAGTCGACGATTTCGATTTCGCCCTTCGCTGCCTTCTGGCCGATCGACGATTGTTCGCTCGGCGGCAGCGCATCGAAATCGGCGCGCTTCATTTTGTTGCCGCCACCACGGCCACCGCCGCCACCCTGCGATCCGCTGCCGCCGACTTCGGGGGCCTTGATCCAGGTGTCCTTGTCGGGGCGCGATTCGATGAACTGTTCGAACGCTTCGTCGACTGTTGCGATCTCGCCAGCGTTGCGCTTGCTGTAAAGCGGTTCGCCGTTTTCATTCAGTGGAATCACCTTGCCATCCTCGACCTTGAAACGGTCGCGGAACGTAGCGCGTGCCGCATCTGCTGGCACAGCGAGACGCTTGTTGAGGAATTCGGACGAACTGAACGCATTGGACAGTCGCAGGTTGTCTGCATCACGTTGTGCCGCTGCCAGTTTTTCGTCGCGATCACGAATGTCCTGCTCGAACTGCTGACGCATCTGCGTCTTGACTTCTTCCAACTTGTCCGACGCAACGAGTTTGTCGAGATCGACATCCTTGAGTTTGTCGAGCGCTTCGCGTGCAGCCTTCGGATCGATGCCCTCGAACTTCTTGAGTTCGGCTTCGGCGCGTTCGGCACGGGTGCGATGTTGCTTCGCTTCGCCACGCAACTGAATAGCTGTCTCGTACTTGACTGCCGTTTCGTTGCCGTCGTCTCCGATGTACAGAGGGTTGCCAGCCTCATCGGTCTGGATCGAACCGTCCTCGTTGGTTTTCCACCCGCTCTTGTTCTCATAGCCGATGGCGGCGAGTGTGGCGGTCGTGACAAACAGAATAGAGCGCATCTTCATGGAGGGTCCGTCCTTCTATGGGTTTCACGCAATGCTTACCGCATGGTGAGTTATCAGGTCAACCCGTTATTCGCCATCCTCGACAGGCGGCAAATCGTTCATCAGACGGATGCGCTCACGCTCGACCGTGAAGTTGCTGGACAGCACGCCGCGCCGCTGCATTTCCTCGTACAGCGTCTCGGACGAAATATCACCGTCCTTGCGCATGGTCAGCAGCGCGTCGATGTCCTCGCCTTCCATCCAGTCGTCGAACTCGGCGAACACATGGACGGTCGGGTCGTATTCGATCACCATCCATTTCGCGGTGAGCAGCAGCGCTTCCTCCAACGCGTTCTTGAGGATCAACGCCCATGCCTTGACCGCGCTCTTGGCCTTGCCAGCGGCCACCGCAGCCGTGATGACCGTGATGTTGCTACTCGACGCGGTGAGCGGCTGACGGCCCACTTCGCGCAATTGCTGGATGGTGTTCTCGACCCGATCACCGAGGAACTTGAGGATTTCGCTGCTCGGTTCGATCCACTCCCACCGGCCAGCCGGGCCACCGTCGTCGCGCGGCGGGGACCACAACACGCGCGACGGGCCGACCCCAATCTTCGTCTCAGGCTTGCCGTCCGGTCCGGTCGGCGGTTTAATTCCGTTGCCCGCGAGCATCGAATAGGCGCTCATCGCTGACTTGTATTCGAGTTCGCTTTCCTGGCGGAACAGGTTGATCTGCAATTCGACCGCGCTGCGCATTGGCGGATCGAACCGCCAGCGCCGACCATCTCTGCGACCGGTAACGAACGGCACGAGCGGGATCACGCCGATCGACACATCACCACTGTCGATCAGACGATACGCGCGCTTGTCCGTCACCTTCTCCCACAGCCGCCACACGACTTCGCCCGTCACCTCGACTCGCTCGAATTCACGGATGTGCTGCGGTGAGCCGGGTTCAAGGATTTTGATATACGTGAGGACTTCCTTGCCCGCGATCATCTTGGATCGCACGTCGAGCACGTTGCGCGCCAATACATGCGACCAATACGGGCGAAGGCCGCGCCGCTTCATGTCGGCCATGTTGCGGACATTCGGGTCGCGCTTGTCGTGATCGACCATGATCCAGTCGACCGCGTTGTTCACGCCATTGAAGAACGTATGTGCGGCAAACACGGTGAGGTTGTTGCCGCTGCCGTCCACATCCCAAACGAACTTCTGGATCGCTTCGGGGATGGCAGGTTGATCGGTCTTGTCGTCGATCAACTGCACCAACTGCTCGAATGGTTTAGCCGACAGTGTACCAACGATGTCGCTGTACACGTTGGTCATCTTGGTGCATTGCTTGCGGAACGCGTAATCTTCCGGGTCTTCGCCACGGAACATCGGGAGGAATTCGGTCGCGTTATCACGCATCCCTTCGATACCGGCCAGGATAGCGTCGACCTTATCCCAGTACCGGACCATGAACGCGCTGTCCTGACTGCGCGCTTCGAACTCCGTTTCAGCGCGCAAGCCATCGGTCGCCTCGACCACCTGTAGCGGCTGTGAGGCGTAACCGATGGCGGTCGTGGCGAGCAGGACGGGTCGAAGGGTCATGGGCGGTGGATATACCACTGTGGCGGACGGGGCAAGCGGGTCGTTATCCCCCATACGATCCGACCTCGACACCACCGTCCTTTTTCGTCGCGGGGAAGAAACACTGCACGGTAGCGTCTGCCAGATTCGGGCTTCGCGTCCCTGCCGGTTTCTTGTCAACCAACATGCGTAGACTCTGCGCGCTACGAGCCGACTGAGGCTGTGCCAGTTCCTTCATCAACTGGTGCAGGCACGGGATCGAACCGTCGATGCTAATGAGTTCGTGACTGGCGTAATCCTCTGGCGGTCGACCTTCCTTGAGCGCCTGGCGCAATCGCCACGTCTTGTAAAAGCGTGTGCGCACGCTCCACCACGCTTGGGCTTTCATGTTGTGATAAAAGTCGCGATTGAGCGGGCTGTTATCATCCCCTGGAATGACGCGCTCGAACGGTCGCTGCACTGCGGCACCAGCGTTCCATGGCACCAACTGAAATTCGTCCCATTCGCACGTACCTGCATCGACCAGTCGGTTCCACTCCGACTTAACCGCCGCGCCGATACCAATGCTATCGTACTGGACCTCGATTCCGCGTAATTGACGCTCGCGCAAATCGGCGATCATGTTGCGCGTCGTTACACCCGGATCGCGCTCGCCCCAATCGCGCGCGTGACGCAGAATGAACCCTTGCCTTATGGCAATAGCATTCTTGTCGCCTCCGTCGTCTGCAATGTCGAGTCCCGCCATCCACTGCTCGCTTTGCGCCATTGCAGCGAGCGTGGGGATTTCCAGGTGGGCATCGACCGCTGCCTGTATCCATTCGTAGGCGATGATCGTGTTCTCGACGGCGGCGGAATAGTTGCGGTCGACTTCCTGCGCAAACACATGCTGCAAGCCTTCGCGTTCGGCCTTTGCCTTGCGCCGGTCGTACCACGCCTGATCCTTCTCCGGGTGATGCCGCCAGTCCATGATAAACACGCGCGGGACGCCGGGAGTGAGTTTAGCCCCGGGATACCATTCCTCGCCTGACTCGCGGCGGCGATGGAACACGTTGCCGAGGCCGTTCACCGATGAGATGTCGATCTGCACGTCCGTGTTGTCGCCGAGCGCAGATTCGATCAGTTCAGGCCGCTCGTAGTGCGCCGCTTCATCCTTGAAATACCGCGACTTACGACCACCGCGACCGATGTTGTCACCGCTTTCACCGGCAATGATCGCGCCGTTGTCGTTGTTGATGATCTTCATCAGCGCCGTGGACCAATTGGGCCGGAATTCGGGTGGTAGTCGACGGATGATGAGGCGCATCTTCTCGAATATCGAGTCGGGGTCGCCCAACTTGTCCACCAAGTCCTGCTTGCGCGAACCCCATCCGATTGCATCATCGGGGATGTATTTGAGGCACCAAACGCTGTAGGCACACGCAACCCATGTCGCGCCCATGTCGCGTGCTTTTTCGATCAGACCGCTTTCACCGTCAATTCGTAGTGCTTCGAAAAAATCGACCAGTTCGTGTTGCCGCTCGAAGAATATGAACGGCATCCATTTACCGGTTTGCTTGCGCGGATTGAATGTGTCGCACCAGTCTTGTATCCATGCTGCGGGTCGTGTGCTGTAATACGCGTGTGCTTCGGCCAGCATCGCTGGATCGGCGCGCAACTTGACAAGTGTTTGGATGCGCCACTGATGCACGGCGCGATAATCTGGAGGCCATTCCTCGTGTGACAGCGCACGCGGACGCCACGGTTTGATCCCGCTTGTGTCGTCTGGTGCGGGTGGGTCGAATAGCGAGGGGTGCATTAGTCGTTCAGCACGCCGCTCTTTGCGTATTCGATCGCTCCAAGCATCCGCCAGCGGTCTTGAAATGTACCGAAGCGCTCAAACACGTTGTCCTCGCGGTTGTTCGCGACAACAATACATTCGGTTATCTCACCGTTCTCGATCCGATCGGCAATGTCGCGCAGTATATCGGCGTCGTCCTTGCGTCGCTGCTGCTCGTGTGCATCAGTGAACTGAACCACCTGCATCATTCATCTCCGATCATGGCGGCATAGGCATCGCCGGTCTGCTGCATGGTGGCGTCGGCGGGCAGGGTGGGAGCCTTGCTGTTGCGGGCTTCCTTGCCATAGGTGCTCTCGCCGTCCGAGAGGCCCATCAGCGCCATTTCCATCTTGAGGTACACGGCAGGGTCGTGGAACTGCACCTTGATCTTCGTCTTGGTGCTGCGCGACATCCCGTCCGATTTTTCCACGTCGATCGACTTGATGACCCCAGCCTTGCCGTCATCCTTCATGCGCTCGATGTCGAACCACGGGTCGCCTACTTCGTCGATCTCCCAATACTCGGACGGGTCGGTGTGACCGAGCATGTGGACGCGCCGCAGGAGGTTTTCGGGATTGATTTCCTCCGTCTCAGCGATGTCGTTGATGCGCTCGGTGATCGCCGCACGCACGAGCGGACGCCCGAGGAATCCCTTCGTATCGCGCGCCCGGAGCGCTTCGGGCAGCGGCTTGTCGAGGATCGCCGTGATGCGCTCGCCCAGGCGGCGAGCCGCTTCGCGCAGTTCGCGCACGACCCAATCGACAAACGACCGCTCGGCTGCGGTGATCTGCCGATATGCCGTCTGGAACATGTCGTTATGTGCGATGGCGGTGCTCATTTGGCGCTATTATGCGGGAATAGGCTTGCGTGTCCAGCGTCAGGTGCTTACCATGTGGTAAGTTTAATAGGAGCGATTCGATGGTACAGGTTGGTGGAAAAGCAGAGTTTCGGTTCAGTGGTCGCATCATGTCGCACACATGGAATACGATGACTGGTGTGTCGGTGTGTTCGGTAGGGCTGAGTGATGGTACAACCGTCGAAAATGTTCCGGTGTCTGCTGTCGTTGGTGACACCGCGCCTATCGACTGGAATGCGCCGCTTGAGGCGTATCATCCAGATGGTCGGGTTGTGGCGGTTGAGCGTGAGAAATACGGCGATCACGTCATTGTGCCGCATTCCGAGGTTGATGCTGGTTCGAATTTCTCGTTCTATGAGGACGGATCACATGTCGTATCGAAGTGGCGCATTCGTAACCGTCGCACCGACGATGAGTGGGGTGCGGTGATTCAGGTGGATCATGCGCGGCCCGATTGGCTGCGTGATGACGACGAGCGGGTGTACAAGCGGCACGATTATCCGAGTAGCACTGATATACATGGTCGGTGGCAGGAACTCAGTACTGACGCAGTGGGCTGGCCCACATGTGACGCAATCCGGCTGCGTGTCGATCATCCGTATTATACGGTCCAGCAGCACAATGAGCAGCATGGTACGTCTTTCACGTACTGGCCGGGTGGTGAGAGTGCGCCGGATGATTGGGATGGTGGTGGTGTGTTGCTGCGTAATGGATGGATAGGTGATGTTCATCGTTGGGACCAGCGCAGTCTTACCACTGATGTAATCGGCTACCGTCGTCGCATGAGCGATACGATCGAATATGATGGAGTAACCAGCCGAGAACAAGCAGAGCGAATTGCTAATTCGGATCAATCGCGCCAGTGGCGGATGCGTGTCAACGGCATAGAGCCGACCGAGCGGATGAAGCAGATGGGTGTCGAAACGCTGATGAGCCTGTCTGGTGGTGTGTGGCAGGCGGCTATGTCGGGTAGATCGTTCGAGATGCCTGGTCCGGTGGTGGACTGGCTGCTTGCGTCAAACCAGAGCGACGATACGCTGCCAGCGGACGTGGTAGATCGCATGGTTTGGTTGGTGCGTGATGTTGCTGACGGGAACGGTGCTGATCCGGGTGTCGTGGGCAATGCCCGTGCCATCGTATCGGACCTGCCGGATGAGCCGGTTGATCCGCTGCTTCTCAGAGCACGGGAGATACTGGCGGATGAGTGCGATGCGAAGGGTCTGACCGTCATTGCGGGAGCGTATCGCAGTGGTAAGCGTGATGCCCGCGCCACCATGCGTGCCGTGCTGCGTGCGTTGCGGGAGCGGGACTGATGCAATACCGGGTCGGTGATACGGTGCGCGGATCGGTCGTGCCGCTGAACGGCGAACCTGTGTCGTATGGGACGTACCGGATAACTGCGGTGCGTGGGATGCGGGTGTATGTGGATCACGTTGATGGTGCGAAGTTCTGTCGCGGGATCAACGGATGGACTAACCTGTGGTTCGCGGTGGACGATGTGCGGGTGTGTCGTTGTGACTGACCTACTGCGTCTGTCTGCTCGTCTTGCACGGCACGCTGCGATCGGTGATCCGGCTGTACGGATATGGCTCACGCAGGCGGACTGGATCGGACTGCTGCGCGTGGCGAGTGTGTCGGTCGTGCGGCCTGTCTCGGCAAGGGTATGCGGTATTCCGGTGTCGCACATCCGGTACGATATGCCGTCTCGGGTCGTGTTTGCCAGTGGGCGGAGTGTGGCGTGGCGGGAGATTACCGGGCGGTAAGTATTGTCTGACAGATTCTGGTGAAAAATTACGGGGCGCTTGGGCCGATCTCAGAAATGGGGTCGGCCTTTTGCTGTGTGTGGTTCGAGTTGTCCGGTTGGTAAGTATGTTATGTATGGATCATACGAAAAATTTGTGGCGGGGTCATCCACGCCCGCCGACCGGGTGGGGGGGGGGGAGTCGAACGATTGAACCAAATGCCCAAGCTGACCCATGCGGCGCGAGGTCGATCCCTGCCAGCGCTCCAGGCGCGGCGCGCGTCGACGATCCCTGCCGGATGCTACAATTGCAGCAATCGTTGCGCCCTGGGCGACTGCTAGGACGCTGCATGCTCGCTATGTCAGATTGCAACAATTTGCTGCATAACTTCTACATTGCAGCAATATGGCGCATGTGGATCGCTTGTTGCATATTGCGCCGCGTTTCAGGCGTGATTGTAGGACGGATTGGCGCGTTCGGACGGGAACGTCTTGCTTTCACATCATTCAACATTAAAAAACTGCAATGGGTAACAATGAATAAATGAAAGTCTCGCGTATAAGATAGGAAAAACGTTTTTCGCTACAAACTTACCAGCAAAACGCCACACATGTAACAAGCGCACCTATGCACCATTTTGCTACAATGCAGCATGCGAACCTGACGACCCGATTGCAGCATTGCACAATAGCGCTTGACGCGACTCACTGACCCCCCTAACAATGGCGACACAGACAACGGAGTAACCGAGATGTTCACTGAAAACGACTATATCGCCGCCGCAAACACGGAAGTGCAATTCGCCGATGCTCGTGCCCTAGCTGAGAAATACGGCGAAGTCGTAGAACTCAGCGAAAACGAATCCAACGCGAACTGGGTCAACGTGCTGATGTGGATCGATGGCCGCGAAGTAGTAGCAATTGTATCCTATGAGCCTGCTATCGGCGGCCCTGCCCTTTCCCTCGCCTACTGATTCGGAGTAACCGAGATGAGCATCACAGACCGTCTAGAAGCGCTCGCAGCGGCTCCCAAGCCGTGGCAAGGCGTCATATTCCTCCCGAACGGCGATGTCCGCACGTTGCGCCAGCCGCGCGAGGATATGGCGCAATCATGGGTCGACCGCATGTCCGATAAGTACGGCATCGACGGCTATGTCGAATATTTGCCGGAGTAACCGAGATGAGCATCAGGTATGAAATAACGCGACTCGATTGGATCGGCGCAAGTGAAGCAAGGTCGCATATCGTCCGGTATCGTTCGCCCGCCGCGCGTGATGCGCTTTATCGCGAGATTTACGCAATGCTGGAATCGGACGGAGCGCTTGACACCTTGCGCGGCTGGAAAATGGTGCGCCAATTCGACAAATGCGACACGAGCGCGCCACCTATCGGGCATGGCCGGTTTGAACGTTTCTCACTACGTCCCGAACAACTAGATGGCGGACCAGTCGTCGAATTCCGCGCCTATCGCATCGAAACGGAGGCTCAGCAATGATTTACAGCGAGGCAGCATACTTCGCCGATCCGGCGACCGGCAAGCGCAACCACTGCCACCATTGCGCCACACGTGCTGAATGGCAACGACTGGAACGAGCGCGCAAGGTGGCACGTATGGCGCGCCAGCGCCGCAAACGGAGGACTCAGGCATGACACGCTATACAGTGAATGAATGCGACGCGTCGGCAGACGGAATGGAACGTCTGCGCAATCAGGACGAATTTATCCTGATAAGCGGGGCAACCGCCGACTCGCACGATCCACGCGCCATATTCGAAGGATTCTTGGAAGATATCCAATCGTGCGCACGACCTGATGAATTCGACTATGACGCCTGCGAAAAGGCATTGCACGATTGGTTCGATGAAAGCGGCGCGTCAGATATCAAGGATGCGCTGCGATACATCGACTGGCGCGAGATCGACGAATTCGAAGGCGTAACAGTGCGCCTGTATGTCGCAACTGAAACGGAGTAACCGATATGAGCAAGTATAATCCCGAACAATTCACCCCGCACCACGATTGGCACGAATGCGTCATCGATGACGCGTGCGAGATTGCCGCCTTGATGGGATGGGATATATCGCCGAAAGACGTACAATTTACCGGCTTTTGGTCCCAAGGTGACGGCGCATCATTCACCGGCACGCTAGGTTACAAGCGCGGATGTGCTAAAGCCGTGCACCAGTATGCCCCGCGCGATACGGAGTTGCATGATATTGCGCAGCGCTGGCAAGCGCTCCAGGCGCGCAATTTTTATCAGTTGCGCTGCGATGTTGTTCGCATCGGGCACCATTATGTGCATGAGAATAGTGTTAACGTCGAATGCGAGCACGCCGACGACTCATATCGCGCCCTGCCGATTGGCACAGATGACGACGCGGCGGACATTGCACGCGACTTTATGCGGTGGATATATCGAGCACTAGAGCGCGAGTATGAATATCAAACCGCATGGGAGCACGCGCGCGGGTGGGAAGATTGCGCCACAAACGCGCAAGAGGCTCTAACGCGCGCTCGCGCCGCCTTGGTCGACTATCGGCACGCGCTGCGCGCTGACATACCGCCTAGCGCCCGTGCAACGCTCAAAGCCGCTATCCGCGCCGCCTTGGAGGAATGGTCCGACGCGTTAGAAACGCGTGCCGAGATTGCCGACAATTTCCACTATTGGGATGACGGCAAGAGGGTATCGATCGAGCAATTCGCAAAGGATAACATGTGACTCACCCTGACATAATCACCGCCGCGCTCGCATCACGCCACACTCGCGCCAGTTTCCGCACACTGGACCGACACCACGCATCGGGCACATTCGACCGGCACGCTGCAATCCGTCTCTTGCTCAATAATGTGCGAGACGCAATGCGCGCAACCGGCGCGACACTTGACTTGCGCGAGCGCGACAAAGCCGCTAAGGAATTGTTGCACGTATGGCGCACGGAGCGCCAGGACGCGCATAGGGAGTAACCGATATGCCGACATACCACACCCGCTTTCACCGCTACAATCGTCACACCGGCGAATCGCGCATCAGTGGCATTGTGTTCATCATTGCGGATAAATTCGCAGATGCCTGTACAATCGCCGAGACGCGCCGTGCTGGCATGGCTGACGCCGATCCCGATTGCGAGTATCGTATTATCGAGATTGACGGGTCACGCGACTATCGCGGCGCGGATTGCGACGGTGGCGCTCGCCTATGGGAAACAGCCCTAGAATTGCGCGAACGCGTCAACGGCGAAACGGAGTAACCACGATGACACTTGCACGAATCAAATTCACCAAAGCCGAACGCGAGCAAATTGCCGCCGGTTTCCGCGCAATCGAACACTTGTCCGAATGCACCAACTGGACCGATAGCGGCTATCTCTCCGACACCTATAAAATGTGCCGTCGCGACAATTGCGAAACACAAACGGAGGCACAAGCCCGAATCGTGAAGGCATGGCTTGAAGGCGCGCGCATGATCGATGCAGACGCGCCGCTTTCCAACTATCCTTGGGGCTATACGGAATATTATCAGCGCGCGTTCCGTCTCGGCTGCGAGCAAGCGATAAAACATAGCAGCCCGAATCGTTCGGACTATACCAGCCCGATATACGACAAGGCGCGCGAGATTGCCGCGCCCGCCGTCACCGCATGGGATGCAGCATTGCAGCGCTGGCATGACGTGCCACTATCTGAACGGATGGAGTCGGAATAATGGGGCAGGTTATCGAACGGCGCGGACGGCGCATTTATGTGCGAGACGATGAAACCGAGATTCGCGCCTATGCGCCCGGCGACGGGCATTTGTCGTTTGTCGCATCGTATCAGGGGAGCGCGCGTGGATATGGCGCGCCGTCTCGCGAGGAATGCGAAGCGATATGTCCCTACGGGTGGATTGTTTACATGAACGGGCCGAATCCTCGCGCTCGCCCTGCTAACTAGTCCCTGGTTGCCACTTGGCGCGAGTCGAGTGGCAATGTGGCATTAGTGGAGTAACCGATATGTTTCTGAGTATTTACGACAATCGAAGCGGTGACGAATACATCCGCCGACTCGGCCCGAACGCGCATCTCGATCTGCGCGAGTATGTGCGCCAATGGGCGGCGGATTATGACGCGATTCCGTCATTCAGCGAACCTGGCGCACATATCCCGAATGGCTGCGGCGACTATCAAGCTGAGATTCGCCGCACTAAGCAATCGGACGGATTCTCATGCTGGACGGCTGAGCCGTTTTACATTGAAACGGAGTAACCGATATGAATGAGACAGTAACAGCCGAGTACCTTGAAGGCATCCGCGATGGGCGCGCCACATTGCGCAAACTGCAATCCGAGTCGCCGGATACGATCGCCCAGGACATCCGAGACGAATACGAGTCATGCAAGCGCACGGCACGTACATTCGATGCGCAATCGCCGGTTGGTCAAATGCTGCGCGGTGAGCGCGATTTTTGGCGCAATCAGATTAAAGTGATGGAGCGCGCCAGCGACTAACGCAACGCACATTCCGCGCCGAGTAACTAGCGCCGCGCCCGCCAGGGTTGCGGCGCTTTTTGTGTCATGGGAGCGAGTAACGATATGATCCGGTGACAGCCATAGCGCCACACGCGCAGCCGTGCGCTTCGATCCCCTGCCGCGCTCCGCCGCTGGCAGGTCCGGCA
>JACYYJ010090325.1_pt1 | contig 50706 bp, 42 predicted proteins | sample 8236861 | NCBI WGS metagenome assembly JACYYJ01 (sample SAMN14103086, study PRJNA606662) | landfill metagenome | isolation source: landfill solid waste | place: India:New Delhi, Okhla landfill site | collected 2017-11-05
CACGGAAAGCGAAGTATTTTGACGGAGCGGTTACAGTGCACAAATATTAACGTTCGGATTATTCCTGCTTTACTACTCTTTTGTCCCAGCCCCTTTATTCCTACCATTTATATAAAATTGTACATTGATTTTACTACTACCTTATCTGGTAAACTATATTTGGCGAAATCGTCATTACCAATGATCGACTCCGTAAAAAGGACACGTTTTTTCTTGCCCGGAATTAAACAAAAATTGTTTGTACTAAAAAAGCCATCTTGATCTGCCTCTAGCCATACATTAATAGCTAAATGACTACAAGACAATTCGATTCCATTTTCAACATATTCCACTTCGATTTGTGGATCAATGCATGCTACATCCTTTGGTTTCACTAATAGATGTTCTACAGAGTCTATTACTTTTTCACCTACTTTTAATTGGGCAAAGATAACGAAATCCTCCAGTCTCCCTTGTAAAAAAGTAAGCTTCTCTTGATGAATTTTTATTGATGTATTTTTTTGTATCGTAACATTCAAGCTTTTTTCCATGACCATGTTGCCATTGAAATCTAATGCTTGGATGGTAAGTTCAGCTGCTTGGTCTAATAATTCATCTGAAACAGCATAGAATGATAATTGATGATCACCTTGATCAACAATCAGAATCGTTTGTTTAAACCGATCCCTCACATCATATTGTAATGCTTTCCATCTTCCGTAATAATCCATGCTTGACCATGAAGCAACTGGCCAACAATCATTCATTTGCCAATACAATGTCCCCATACAATAAGGCTTGTGTAAACGATGTGCTTCAATAGCTGATCTAATCGCTTTGGCTTGTAAAGCATGACTTAAAGATAAGAAGGAAGTGAAATCTTTGGGTTCTTTATAATACATATCCATATAGGTTTTAATCAGATGATTTCCCGCTCCATTTTTTTGATGATGTAACATTACACTTGAATCTAATGCAAAATCCTTTTCCTCTGCGTAGGTAAGAACCGTTTTCTCTTCTGGAAATGATTGAAAGCCATACTCGCTCATAAAACGACCAACATTATCTTTATATGCCTGTAATGGTTTTTGACCATGCCACACATCCCAGTAATGGATATCACCGCTTTTAATTGTTTCAAATGAAGCATGCTGTGCTTCGTCCGCTGTTAATGCCTGCATTGGTGAGCTAGGCCAATATGCGGTTAATTCATCATATTTGTTGACCACATCAGGTAATAAATAATGAAAAATTTGGTCATATGCTTGCCATATTTCTTTACGTTGTTGATCGTTGTATCGTTGCTTCCAGCCCCAACCAGCATCCTCGATATACTCTGCCCACGCTGCATCCATTTCATTGTTTCCACACCAAAGGGCGATACAGGCATAATTACGCAATCGTTTCACATTATCAATGGCTTCTTGTCTCACGTTGTTTAAGAATGCTTCATCTCCTGGATACATACTACATGCGAACATAAAATCCTGCCAAACAAGAATACCATATGCATCACATAACTCATAAAATACATCTGGTTCGTAAATCCCACCTCCCCAGACACGTAACATATTCATATTGGAAGCGGCAGCTGTGGCAATTTCATGTTCATAGGCATCCTTATCCACTCTCGTTAAAAAACTATCATTCGGGATGTGGTTAGCACCTTTCATAAAAACAGGTACACCGTTTAATTCAAAATAAAAACTATTACCATTTTGGTCCTGCTCTTGAACCAAATGAATCGAACGTAAACCTGTTTTTACTTGCTTAGAACCATATGTGGTTCCTTCTTCAGAAAGCTCTAAGGTGAATTGATACAAGTATGGTTCCCCTAATCCATTACTCCACCACAAATGGGGCTCCATGATAGAGAATGGTAATTCAACAGCTTGTAGCCCTTTCTCTAGTGAAAACTTTTCGGAACGAGTGAATCCATGTTGATCAAAAATAGTAAGCTTTATATCTCGCTTATTTGTTGACTCTACTTCTACAACTGCCTTTAATTCAGCTACTTCCTTTGTAACTTGAGATTGTTGAATAAAGACATCTCTGATTCTAGTTTTTGACCATTTTTCTATATACACCGCTTTCCAAATACCACTTGTTACAAACCGAGGTCCCCAGTCCCAACCATAATGATATGGTGCTTTTCGAGCAAAAACACTTAACTTTTTCTCCTCTACTTCACCATCTTCGGAATGATCATTATCAGCAGGTAAGTTATATCCTAGCTGATCAGGCTTATCAAAATCATGCATGATAGGGGAATGGAAATAAACAAGTATCGTATTTTCCCCTTCCATAACATATGGTTTTATATCAGCCTTCCATATACGAAACATGTTATCAGCAGATAATATTTTTCTATCATTAATAAATACATCTGCATAAGTATCCAGACCTTCGAATACAAGTTCCATCTTATCCTCTATCAGATCTCGTTTAGAAAGCTGGATCGTTGTACGATACTCCCAATCTTTTTTATCTACCCATTGCACATCTAACTCATTTTTGCCATAAAAGGGATCAGGAATTAATCGGTGTGCGAATAAATCTGTATGCACACAGCCTGGAACCGTTGCTTTCTTCCAATCCCCATCCTTTGCTTCTTTAAAGTGCCAATTTTGTAATGCTATCTTTTTACTGTTTGACATTATCCTATCCCCTTAAGTGTATTTCTTTTTCTCCCCTTGAATCATAAAAACCTGTTAAGATTTTCTTAGCAAGTGAAGAAAACTCATATTCACCTTCACTATTTCGTAATATGCAAAGTAATAACTTCGTAAGGTTTGGCTCTAATATTTAAGCAATCACTCCTTTTAGCTTCTTTGATAGGTTTTTCCAGTAAATTGGTCTCAGAATAAATAGCTTCATCCTGTAGCTTAAGTGCCATCATTGTTTCATTTCCTTCCGCTTCATATAATCTCATAATGATACCCTTTTCATTTTCGGCTAATTTTATTGTATCTAAGATCATACTCTTGCTGTCCATGCTGATAAAGGAATGAGCGGGTGGGTATTTCCCTTTCTGCTTTTCTGCCTGAATGATAGGGTCCTTTGTATTAAGCTCATGACCCTTACGTACTGTATAGGCACTTCTCCAATCACCGATATGTGGATACAATGTGTAAACAAACTCATGTTTCTCTATATCAGCATTTTCATCTGGCCATTTAGGTGCACGTAATAATGATAAACGAATATTTCTCCCTTTTATGTCATAGCCATACTTACTGTCATTCAATAAGCTTACACCATAATTACCTTCCGATAAATCCGCCCATTTCTGTCCACATACTTCAAATTGTGCTTGCTCCCAAGATGTATTATTATGTGTCGGGCGTTGTATGGTCCCGAACGGAATTTCATATGTGGCGTGAGCGGATAATATATTTACAGGAAAGGCAACCTTTAATAATTTATGCTCCTCTTTCCAATCCACTTCCGTATGGAAGTCAATCAACTTCGATGTATGATGGAAGACTACCCTTTGTGTAATGAGCGAATGGTTCGCTTTCCATTGAAAGGAAAGCTCATCAGCCACTGTACCTGAATAAATTATTTTTGCATCGATTAATTCGATTGCATCTAACTTCTGTGATGCAAAGTTAGGATCCACATCCCATGCATCCCAATCTGTTGGTAAATCGTCAAAGAGCTGGAATTCATTTGCAAGTTGACCTGATTCTATTACTTCTCTTCTAGCTTCCTTGTCGTATAAACTGGTAATAAAACCTTGATCATTAAATAGAATCTTATAATGGATCGTTTCCCATTCTTTCATAAACCCTTTTGATTCTACTAGTGAATTTGTATTAGACTCTGTGAGCCAGACGGTTTGATAGCCAAATGGTGGAACATTAGGAATCACTGCTTGGATTTCTATTTCTGTATCATTTAACTTTATGTAATCTGCTTGATAAGGCTCTCCATTTTGACTCACTATCGCCTTATTTAATAACTCTTTCCCACCTCTTAATGTAAAAATACGATCTCGACTCCAACCAAGGCTATTAAATAGAACATAAGGTGTTCCAGGTCCTTCTATATAAACAGAAGAGACAATCTGTTTAATTGCTTGTTGTTGTAATTGTTGACCTTCATATAATACTTTTTCATATTGTTTTTGCGATAATTGATAAACGGGTTCAATAGAAGTACCAGGTACAATATCATGAAATTGATTGAGCATAATTAATTTCCACAATGTATTTATTTGTTCTTTAGGATAGGCTTGATCGAAATACATATAGCAGAAAGAATGCCAAATCTCAAGGTTACGGAATAAATGCTCTACTTGTCTGTTAAATTTTTTCGTTCTCGCATGGGTTGTGTAAGTACCACGATGTAATTCCAGATATAAATCACCGTACCATTTAGGTAAGTCTGGATTCCTCTCTATCACACGATCAAAAAAATCATGCACTTTACTAAATTTCACATCAGGTAATCCTGGCAGTGACTCCGAACGAGTTAGTGCTTCAATCATTTCACGCGTAACGCCACCACCACCATCACCGTATCCATACACGAGCATTCGCTCATCATATTCTTTCTTCTGGTTAAAATCATTCCATGTTTCTTGAATATCCTTCGGAGTCGTTTGTTGTCCTAGGATCGTGTGTAAATAGGATAGGATGCTTGTACCGTCGATCCCTTCCCAATAGAATAAGTCGTAGGGAAAGCGATTGGTATCATTCCAATTTAGTTTAGTTGTCATAAAATAGTCGATCTCTGCTTTTTTTAATAGTTGGGGTAAGGAAGCACAATAACCGAATGTATCAGGTAACCATTCTACTCGCGGAGCAACACCAAATTCCTCTTGAAAGTATTTTTTACCAATGAGTAGCTGCCTTACTAATGATTCCCCTGATGGTATATTTAAATCTGGTTCGACCCACATCCCACCGATAATCTCCATCCTGCCGGCGGCTACTTGTTTTTTTACACGTTCAAATACCTTCGGGTAGTGTTTCTTCACCAATTCAAATAATTGTGGTTGACTTTGTGCATATTCAAAATCCTTGTATTCCTCTAAGAGAGTACTGGCTGTAGAAAAAGTACGGGATGCTTTACGAATCGTTTCTTTTAAGGGCCATAACCAGGCAACATCAATATGTGATTGGCCAATTGCTTTAACGGTACCTTCTCGATAACCAGATAGTGCTTTCAATACATCGCGTACTTTCTTATCCTGTATGTGGAACAAAGAGCGCTCGATCGCTTCTATATCGGTAATAAGTCGAAATGTATCAGCAACTTCTGATAAGGTTTGGTACAATACATGAAAACGAGAAGTCTCTTCCTTCAATAAACCTAATGTGGAACAAGCAGTCTCAATCGTAAACAATAAATCCTGTACTTCTTTTCTAACCTTTACTACATTACTATTCTTTAAATATATTGGCGGTGGGCTCGTTTCTGCACTGGCTACTTGATTAAAACCCCTTAAATGGTCCTCTGGGATACCTATAGGATTAAACAATTCTAGTTCAATCTGTAATGATGGTTCATTTAATAAACATGTCGGTAATTTATAAAAGGATCGATTGCGATCAAAGCCTTGTAGGGGTGTTCCATTGATAGAAAGTAACGCCTCATAGTGTGAAGGCTGCCCACCTGGTCCTGCAGCTTGAAAAGCAATGCCAACATGATCCCCCTCCAAATTAGATGGAAGATGAACAGCTGTTTTTAAAAATGCGGTTTCCCCAGATTGAATGAGATGATCCCCAAGCGTCACTTTTTTTTCTCTTACAAACTCGTAGGTTTCCGCATCTTCATAGATATATATTTCGGTATGCCAATTTTTAATCGTGATTAAATCGATATATTGTAGCTCTCTCAACTGTTTTATTAAACGATAAATTCTTTGCATAAATATCCCTCATTATTGAATAATTAGTTCTTTCTCTATGAAACGTTTAGGAGAATCGCCTACCATAAGTAATACTGTACCTTGCTCTACTTTTTGCTTCATGTGCAAATCCCATATGGATAGATCTTCCTCTGTTAAAGCTAACGTCACCGTCTTTGTTTCATTCACTCGAAGCCATATCTTTTGAAAATCTTTTAATTCTCTAATTCTTTGGGTAACAGAGGATTCGATATCTCTTATGTATAACTGCATCACAACATATCCGTCATAAGGTCCATCATTTGTAACGTCAACTGGCAGTTCTACCATCTTACCTTCGCTTAATAACTGGCGATCAATGAATAGCTTTTGCTTTGAACAGAATTGATAACTAAAAGAAGAATAAGATAGCCCATCCCCAAAACTATACATTGCCTCTCCTGATTCATCATAGTAATCTCTTTTTCCACCACTATCTTTATAGTTATAGTAAACGGGTAGTTGGCCTGAAGAAAATGGAATAGAAATTGGTAATCTCCCACTAGGGTTTACTTCTCCAAAGATAACCTCAGCTATAGCTCTCCCACCTTGTTGACCAGGATACCAAGCAATTAAAATAGCATCCAAATATGGTTCAATATGTTCGATACTATGCGGGCGTCCCTGGACAAGTACACCGATCATTGGAATGTTTAGTTGCGCTAGCTCTTTCACTAGCTCTTCTTGGACTCCACCTAATCGGAGATTTGCCACATCCACATTTTCGCCACTATCCATTTGAGACTGATCTGGATTTATTACTGCCCCATTTGTATGAAAGGACATACCAAATTCTCTAGCACTTGAGCCACCTAAAGCTAAAATTATTACATCGGATTGACGGGCCAATTTTTTGGCATGTTCAAAATCTGACTTATCCTCTGAACGAATATCACACCCTTTTGTATACAACACGGTATCTTGGTCTTTGGCGATAGAAGTAATCCCATCTCTTATTGTCACAACTGAATCTCTTCGTTGAGGAGGTGTGTAATCTCCAAGCATGTTATACACATGATCTGCGTTTGGTCCAATAATCGCAATAGTTGGCTTATCTTTATTTAATGGTAGGAGATTTTGCTTATTTTTAAGAAGGGTAATAGATTCTCTAGCCATTTCTAGATTTAACCTTTTCCCTTCTTCTCGATCAACAATATTCTCTTCTAGAGGGGCTTCGGAAAATAAACCTAATAGAAATTTCACATAGAGAACTCTCTTTACTGCCATATCGATAGTTGCTTCTGTCATTTTGCCATTTTCCACCGCGTATTCCAATTGGGTATAGATATCATCCCATAAGCTTAAATCTACTCCTGCTTCCATGGCATATTTCGCTGCTAATTCTTTATCACCGCTAAGATGAAGTAATCTCTCTAAAGCAACTCCATCAGCCATTACAAAGCCTTTAAATCCAAGTTCATTTCTTAAAATATTTGTTAATAAATATCGATTGGAATGGCAAGGAATACCATCGATTTCGTTGTATGCCGCCATACATGCTAATGCACCGGCCTCAATACCTGCTTTCATTGGTGGAATATGTATTTCTCTCAATTCACGTTCACCGATTAAGGCTGGTCCTGCGTTATGTCCACCTACCGCAGAACCTTGTGCAGCAAAATGTTTTAAAACAGCAAGAACTTCCCTCTTTTCTCCTTGCATCCCCTTTACGACTGCTTCTGTCATTCTGGAAGAAAGATATGGGTCTTCAGCGAAACACTCTTCCGTTCTACCCCACCTCGGGTCCCTTGCTATATCTAATGTGGATACAAGTCCAAGATGAACCCCTTTTTCCTGTAGCTCTTTGGCAACATAGTTTGATACTCTCTGTTGAAGTTTTGGATTCCATGTTGCTCCAGAACCAATATGTGTTGGGAAGACGGTACTGTCTAATGCTTGGTGGCCATGAGGACATTCCTCTGAGAATAATACGGGAATACCTAATCTTGTATGCTTTTTTAAATATTGTTGAATCATCGTTGTTACATGCAGACAATCCTTTAAAGGGATGCCATTATCAAAATGAATACCAGACCATGGATCTGCTCGAAACAAGCCATACAATGCTCCTATTCCTTGAAATGTTTCCACATGTTGTTTAAAGAGATCTGTTAATTCATATTTGCCCCCCTCTTTTTTATATACTTGCCAGCCATAAAGCTTTTGGTTTAGTTGTCCGACTTTCTCTTTTAAAGTCATTTGCTCTAGTAATTGATCGACTTGTTGTTCTATCAAAGTTTCCACCTCTGACCAAGTGTGAATTTAAAAACATGTGCAATCGGCGTGGATGTCTCCTTTAATGTTGGCATATTTATTTGAATAGATGCTCCCTTCTGCTCAAAGTCAAGAAGCGTATCTCTTCCAAGCCATTCAACCTGTAAAATCTCATGATCAAATGGGATGGAAATCGTATTCTGACGGTACGCATCATCATTCTCATGATACAGACGAAAGCAATACACGTGATTATTTTTTGTCGTATAGGCAAGGTTATCTTCAAAATACGGTGCGATCATACGCGTCCCATATATCGCCTCACCATGAACCTTTAACCAAGCACCCATTTTTTTTAATCGTTCGATTGCCTTTCTCGGTAATCTGCCATCAGGCTGTGGCGGAACATTTAATGCTAAGTTTCCACCCTTCGCAACGATTTCGATCAGTGTATGAATAATTTCTCTTAACGTTTTATACTTATCCTCAAATTTGTAAGAAAAGGAAGTCGCAATCGTTATACAGCTTTCCCAAGGTACATTAATGGGATGTGTTGGTACCGTTTGTTCTGGTGTTATGTAGTTTTCATATATTCCACCAACTGTTCGATCAGCGGTTAATAACCATGGCTGATGCCTGCGGGCTTCTTCTACTACTTCACCTAAGCGAATATCTTGATTCCTCTTGCCTACCCAGCCGGCATCTAGCCACAATATATCAATTCTCCCGTACTTCGTGATTAATTCCATTATTTGATGATGTGTGAAGGAGATAAACCTTTCCCACATCCAAGGATATTGATCTGGATCATAGGAGGGGCCTCGCCACATATGTTGTTTTCTGTCCATGCCAGGCGCCCAATAATACGGTGTATGCCAATCTGCCTTAGAAAAATAAGCGGCAATCGCGATTCCTTTATCACGAAATGCATCAAAAACATTGCGGGTAATATCCGCATATTTATGTTTATGAAAAGGGCAGTCCTTGCCGGTAATTTTATAGTCTGTCTCGTGCGTATCCCACATCGAAAAGCCATCATGGTGCTTTGTAGTAAAGATTAGATATTTAAATCCAGCTTCAGCTGCTAGTTGTGCCCATTTCTCTGGTTGAAATCGTATCGGATTAAAGGTTTTATTTAAATCAAAATATTGCCTCTTAAATTCCTCCATATCATCCGTCCAGTCAACATCATCCCGTGACCAATCTCCATCCTCATCACTTAATGCCCAAGATTCTACTAAGCCTATTTGTGAATATGGACCCCAATGCATCATAAGTGCCAATTTTTGATCTTTAAACCACTCTAACCTTTCTTTTAAGATGGCACTTTCAGGTTCGATCCAATTTTTTTCGGATGAATAATGATGGACACCTTGTTCTTGTTCTTCGTTCATACTATTCATCCCCTTCTGTATTTCGATAAAGGACTACCTGGAACATACCAACCAATCCTGCTTAAGACAAACTCACTAAACATCGAATTTGCCCATGAAAACCATGGTCTTGTGAATTGTGTAGGATCATCAACATGGAAGCCTTCATGCATGAAATTTGTTTCTGCATCTGTTTGCTTAAATAATTCCATCATTTCTTGTATTTCTTGTTCGTTAATCGATGTTAGCCCTTGTATTGCCAGTGCAATATGCCAGATATAATGATCAGGCGTATGTGGACTTCCAATTCCCTTAGCAATCTTCCCTTCAAAATAGTAAGGATTTTCCTCACTTAAAATAAATCTCCTCGTATTTAAATAAATCGGATCATCCAATGCACAGTAACCTAGATATGGCAACGACAATAGACTCGGTACATTGGCATCATCCATCAACACATAATTCCCTAATCCATCTGTTTCGTATACATATATTTCTCCATAGTCTGGGTGTTCAATGGTTCCATATGTGTTGATTCCATTTTCTATTTCTTCTTTTAATTTCTTTGCACCTTTTGCAATGGTTATATCCTGTAATACTGCTTCTGCAATTTCTATCAGTTGTTGTAAAGAGACAACGGCAAACATATTCGCCGGAATTAAGTAACCATATTGACAGGCATCATCACTTGGTCTAAACCCACTCCAAGTCATTCCTGTATAGCCTACAGGTGCCCCAAAGCCATCATGAGATAAGGTGTCTTGTGGTGGACAATGATCGCGAACAAAATGATAGTCAGATTGTTCATGATTCTGTTCGATTGTCCATACTTGTAAGATTTTTTTAACTGCTTTACTGAATGTCTCATCGAAGTGTGACGTGTCACCAGTTGATTTCCAGTAAAGATAGGCTAGTTGTATAGGGTAGCATAATGAGTCAATTTCGTATTTCCTTTCCCATATCCAATCTGTCATTTTTGTTTGGTCATCATGAAACCTCTTTCCATTTGCGGACTCATTGAATGCATTCGCATATGGGTCATGTTGGATAAAAAAGAACTGTTTTTGAATGACTCCTTTAATCATTTTTGCAATCGTTTCATCCTGATCAGCAAGTAATAAATATGGTCTGACTTGTGCAGCTGAATCACGTAGCCACATTGCTGGAATATCCCCAGTAATGACAAACGTCGATCCATCTGTTTGTGGTCGAATCGTCGTTTCATACGTATTCACAAAAGTTTTTTTGAACATTTCCCTTATTTTTTTATCATGAGGGAATTGATCGACAACATCTTCGATAAACTCTTTAATAGCTGGTGTAATCACCTGTGTCATTGCATCTCACTTCTTTCTATTAGGAATCATACCAATCGTTTTTATTTCATATGGTTTCAGATTTATTTGATGTTTATCTATCCATTCGTTTACTTTTTCTTCTATTACATTACTCTCATATTTTGTGTCAATAAGCGGATTTGCCTTTATTTCAAGTGATCCTGGTTGATCCATCATATTGAAAAAACGAATCATGACATCCTTTTTATTGGTAGCTACTTTAAGTGACGTTTGAGCAATAGGATGATCTGACTTATAGGAAAAATATTGATAATTACCTGAAAGCTCACCAGTTTGTACAGGAAGTTGTAAGGTAGACCATGGCACAGCATATTGATAAGCATCATGATAGACTATTTCTCGATTCCGATTACCAATATGAGGGAAGATTTTAAAGGACGCTTTATGTGCACCCAAGCATTGCGCTTCAGGTGTAGGAAAATACCCCCAATCTCCTAATTCACCAACGGCCCGAAGCAAGGTAATAGCAATCGTGTTTGCTTTATCTCTTAGAATTTCATATTCATTAAGTCCTTTATTTGCAATCGTTATTCCTTTCACATCATCATGCATGCTAACAAAGGCTTGCTGGTGCTGAGAGTAATCTGGATTTGTCCATTCCTCTGACGGTACATTATTCCGTTTGGCTACTTCAAAAATACTATCTGCATAATGATGACTCGATTCTATCGTTGTTGGAAATAAGACTCGTAAACGATGGTCTTTCGCATTATTATCATAAGTAACTTCGACATTAACCCCTGTGCCATTCTTCTCTAGGCTCACCTTTGTTGTAATCGTCAATAGAATTTTTTTATTACTACGCTTCGATTTCCGGGTGTTAAATCCTACTAGTTGTTGCTGCTCTTGTTGTAGCATTGCTTCTGCACTTTCTGGTATTTCCCATTGGTGGATAATTTCATATGTTGCTCGAATAGATGTATTCTCAATCAGTTCAACCGATGCCTCGCTATCTTCTGTTGTAATCGGCAAATCTTCTGAAGCTTGTTTATACATATACTCATTACCGATATCACCAGAATTTTCATAGATTAAAAGATTAGGAAACACTTCTTTTGTTTGTTTATCAAATATGGTAAGCGAGCCATTTGGATTTATTTCTACCTTTAAAAAGTTATTTTCTAACGTATTTGCTTCTTGTGCGATGCTTCTTTCGTCTGCTTTAGTACTTTTAGCTATTTGAACAAAGGCAAATGTACGATGGCTGAAGGAAGGAACATCTTTCGCTTCAAACGAAACCGTTGCTCTTTTTGCTAGGTATGGTTGACGGAATTGATGCTTTGGTAAATCATAATCAAAAACAATCTTTACATCATCTATATGATAGGCGTATTCCTTACCATCCAGATCAACTAAAGCATAGCCGTCTAAATCAAATTCCTCGATGGATTTGCGATTAACACCATCAGCAAAATAAGATCGTATAAAATCTATTTCAACAGTAGCCACCCCAGTTTTCGGAAGGCCTGTTGAATTGAAAAGCACAAACGGTACTGACTGATTACTATATTGTATGAAACTAGAAGTATCTATTTTCGCACCAATTTTTTTTAATGTTGCTTGCTTCAGACTCTCAGCCATATGTTTACTTTTCTCAAAGCGTGTGACCATTTCACGATGGACCTCATCTACACTACAACCGCAAATACTGTCATGTGGATGATTTTGCATTAATGTTTTCCATGCATACTCTAAAATATCGTGATCATAGTCTTCACCAAGTAAATAAGCAAAGGTTGCTAATGGCTCTACTTCCTTTTCTAGAAATGTCTGTACTTCATGATTCATTCTTTTTAAATACAGACGAGAGGAGGCGGTATTTACAAGGGTTCCCCAGCCGTCAGTATGTTGACTTCTTAATTCACCTTTTACTTCTTTTAGTTTTGGCTTCGATAATTGTCGGTCTATTGCATTTACGTAATCATTAAAATTAGAATGAATAAATTCATAATCTGGATATAATTCTTTTGCTGTACGAATTGCTGCAGATAAATCAACTTGTACTGGCTGGTGATCACAACCATTAAGCATTAAGAAGTGATCAGAAGCAGCATATTTTTCCATCGCTTCGAGATGACCATCCCAATATTTCTTCGCAAGGTCTCTCTCGACAGGTATCTCATTCCCATTACAGTACCAATTCGCGAATAAAATACCTGTCACTTCAGAACCATCTGGCGCTTGCCATCTCATTTCTGAATATGGTGATTCATACATATCTGATTCACCTACTAAATTGTTAAATCCAGTGGGCTTCACACCACGACCAAATGCCGCATGTTTTATCCCTGCTTGATGTAGGATTTGTGGTGCTTGCCCCATATTGCCAAATGAATCAGGAAAATAGCCAATTTTTGATAGACTTCCCCACTTCCTTGCATCTTTAAAACCATACTGCAAATTACGAATATTTGCTTCACTACTTGTTAAAAATTCATCCTGTAATACATACCAAGGTCCAACATGAATACGACCATCTTCTATTAAACGCTTTATTTTCTTCTTTTTTTCTGGTCTCACTTCCAAATAATCGTCTAAAATAATAGTCTGCCCATCTAAATGAAAGCTTTTAAAATCCGTATCAGCCTCCAATATCTCTATTAATTGATCCATAAATTCAATTAATAGATAATGATGCTTTTCATATGGTAAATACCATTCCCGGTCCCAGTGTGTATGGGAAATAATATGAATGGTTTTCTTTTGTTGACTCACGTAAAACTCCTCCAATTTGTGTTGGATATTTTCCTTCCTCATCCATCTTATCTTTCTAATTATGTATCTATAAGAGATGGAGCAATGGCTCGTCATCCTACTTCAGTAATAGATGTCAATAACGAGCCATTGATTTGGAATAGATTAGTTTTTCGCCCAGCGATCATATGCATCCTGATAGATCTCTACATAACGATCAATATTCATGTTTTCAATTGTTTCGATATATTTATCCCAATTGGTTAAAGGCTCTACACCCGTAATAAATTTTGCTTCCATTTGTTCCACATATGATTCCAAATCCACTTCAATTGTGTTAATTTCTTCTTGCTCTTCTTCTGTTAAGTAAACTAATGGATACGCAGTCTCTGCATATGGATCTACTTTGGCTTTTGTTTCTTCTTCAATAAATAAGTCAAATTCAGATCTTGGTGCATTTTCTACTAAATCTACTAACATTGGTGTAGTAATCCCATATGCTGGTGTTAATGTACCACGATAATCTTCACTACTTTCAAATTCTTCCGGCACTTCTTTAAATACCCTTTGTCCATCCTCGCCTTCTTCCCATAAATAACCTTCTGGACCTTGATCAAAGAAATCTCGTCCTTCTTGAGAATATAAATAGTCAATCCATCTCATCGAAGCTTCTGGATGATCATTATTTGAAGTAATCGCAAAAGCTCCTCTACTTATTCCCGGATTTCCTGGTAAAACAATCTCAGGTGACACCTCACTCGTCAAAGGATGGAACATTGGATTATTCATCGCTTCTTCTTCTGTTTGTCCAGTTGTAAAGAAAGAGAACCAGTCAGGAAATAGTCCTAATCTATTTTGTTGACCCTTTGCCTTTTTCTGTTCATCCGCTTGGGAGAAGGTCTCCGGATCAAGTAATTTCTCTGCATATAATTTATTCATATAGGTCAAATATTCTTTGTAATTTTCCGTAACAGGAGCATATCGAACTTTTCCTTCGACTTCTTCAATGCCCCACTCCTTCATTCCAAATGCGGCTAGAAGCCATCTTCTTGTACTATTCATTTTGACATCGACTAAAGGAATCTCGTCGGCTTTGCCGTTACCATTAGGATCTTCATCACGAAAACGTACTAATAAATCGTATAACTCATCCGTTGTTTTCGGTAATTCCTCTACACCTAATGCATCTAACCATGCCCCGTTATACCACATGGGGCCTGCTGGCCAAGCTGCTGTGGGATGTTGATTGATTGCTGGCAAAGCATAGATATGCCCATCTGTTGTGGTTATCGATCTTTCTATTTCTGGATTTTCCTCCATAAGTGCTTTGAAATTTGGGGCATACTCATCGATTAAATCCTCTAATGGGATTAAAACACCTTGTTCACCGTAATCAACTTCCATACCTGGTGTTAAGTCCGCCGTTCCTGCACCAAAAATAATATCTGCGATATCACCACTTGCAAATGCTAGGTTTAATTTTGTTTGAAAATCACTTAATGGTGGTGTATCGTATTCAAAATTTATGTTTGTTTTCTCCGAGTATTGTTGTAATGTCGGCATGTCTTCCCACTCTGCAAGACCAGTACCTGGAGCCATTAATGATAAGGTTATTTCTTCCTCTACAATCGGATAGCCTTCTTTATTTACAGCAACATCCTCAGACTGATTATCGTCATTATTATCAGCTTGATTCGTTGTGTCATCATTACTACACGCTATTAAAAAAATGAAAAGTACTGTAAACACTACGGATAACCATAATTTTCTCTTCATTACTTAACCCCTCTCCTTATTAAATGCATGGTATATTGTTCTTACAGGTAACAATCCTTCCACATCACCTCCTTAAATAAGCTTCCGATTTATCGATTTATCCTTTTAATGAACCAATCATGACACCTTTTACAAAGTACCTTTGTAAGAAAGGATAAACAATAATGACAGGTAACGAGGACACGATCATTACTCCATATTTAATAATGGCTGCCAACTGTTGATTACTATTGATTAACTGGGCCGTTTCACCAGTAATATTGGTATTATTAGAAGACATATCTTGTAACACTAATATCTCTCTTAAGACTAACTGTAATGGGAATAAATCACGATCCGAGATATAAATTAAGGCATTAAAGTAACCATTCCAATGTCCCACACCATAAAACAATGCCATGACCGCTATAATTGGTGCAGATAGTGGTAAGATTATTTTAAAAAACAATTTAAGGTTAGAGGCACCATCAATAATTGCCGCTTCTTCAAGTCCTTTTGGAATCGTTGATTGAAAAAACACTCGCGCAATAACAATGTTCCAGACTGCTGCAGCATTTGGTAATACCATTGCCCAGATTGTATCGATTAAGCCTAAATCTCTTACAACTAAGTAAGTGGGGATAAGACCACCTGAAAAGAACATAGTTAAAACGAATATGGCGGTGAAAAATCCTCTCCCATAAAAATCTTTTCTCGCTAACGCATACGCTGCTGGAATCGTTACTAATAAATTGATAAATGTACCTAATGCCGTATAAACAAGTGTCATTAAGTACCCTTGCCATATCGAATCATTTCCAAAAATCAGTCGATACCCTTCAAAGGTAACGTCTTTTGGAAGTAACCACATTTCTCCTGTATTTACAGCTGTAGGATCACTAATCGATGCACTAATGATATAAATCAATGGATAAAGCACTACCACCAAGGCGACCGTTAAGCAGAAATATACAATCAACTTAAAAAACTTATCTGTTTTCGTTTCATACAATGTTGTTGAATCCATTTCTCCACCCCTTTACCATAAGCTTGTTTCACTTGTTTTCCGTGCAATTTGATTGACTGCGATTAATAAAATGGCATTAATTACTGCATTAAATAAACCTACCGCTGCAGCAAAACTGTATTGTGCGTCTAATAAACCTGCTTGATAAACAAATGTAGCAATAACATTAGAAGATTCCATGTTTAATGGATTTTGTAATAATAAAATCTTCTCAAAACCTAATGCCATAATGTTCCCTAGGTTCATAATGAGTAAAATAATCATCGTCGGAACTAATGTTGGAATATTAATATAAATAATTCTTTGGAACCTTGAAGCACCATCTACAATTGCTGCTTCATGCTGCTGGGGATCGACACCAGATAATGCTGCTAAATAAATAATCGTACCCCACCCCGTACTCTGCCAAACACCTGATAAAACATACACTGTTTTAAACCAAGCCGGATCACTCATAAATGCAATTGGTTCCAATCCAAAAAATTGAATAATATGATTGATAATCCCTGTTGTAGGAGATAAGAAGGCAATGATCATCCCTGAAATAACAACAACAGAAATAAAATGTGGTGCATATGTAACCGTTTGAACCGTTCGTTTATAAATACCATCTTTCGCTTCGTTTAGTAACAGTGCTAATAGAATAGGTAATGGAAAACCTACAATTAACTCATATATACTAATCCCAAGCGTGTTCTTTAATAAATCCCAGAAATAATAAGAATCAAAAAATCGTTCAAAGTGTTTGAGACCAACCCATTCACTTCCCAAAAACCCTAATGAGGGAACATAATCTTTAAACGCTATTTGAATACCGTACATTGGTACATAATGAAAAATAATAAAGTAAAGGAGTGCTGGCAAAATAAAAATGTACAATTGCCAATTCTGAATTATTTTTCTATTCTTCTTCGTCTTTAGTTTTACTTTTTGTTTATTAGTTACAGCTGAATTTACACTGCCCATAAATTGCTTTCCTCCTTTTCCAACTTTTCCATTCGCTATCTGATATCATCATAATGACTAAAAGTAAGCGTTATCAATATGTCGTTTTTGCTTTGACTTGTCATTATTGCTTTATCTAGATGCTAATAAGTTGGTAGATAACGCTTTCAAAGAAAGTCAATATGTAGAAATTGATCTATATGTGGATTTTGATATATGTCTTTCTTGTCATTTGTCAGATCTACAATCTAACAATCTCCTACCCCATTTTTGCTGCACCTTAAAACTTCGACTATGTCGAAACTTCTACTGTGTAGAAATTTTATACTTCCAAACATACTAGAAAAACTCGCATTCGCTCGTCCTTTTAGCGGATGCGTTAGCTTTTCTTATACTTTGGACTTCAAAATTTCCGCTTCGTCGCTTTACTACTTGCAAAAATTTTATACTTTCTAACGTACAAAAAAAGAAATGAACTTCTACAATTAGAAATCCACTTCTTTTCCTTACTTTTACATTTCTTCACTTATCTGCTTACTATATAGTTGCCGATATTTTCCTGGTGTCATTCCAACAATACCTTTAAATTTCCTTGTAAAATTAGCTACATCTTTATAACCTACATCTACGACAATATTCTTTATGGGAGCATCTGTTGCTATTAACTCCTCCTTCACTTTTTCGATGCGTAAATTTTGCACATATTGTTTGAAGTTATACCCGGTTTGTTCTTTGATAAATCGACTTACATAAGAAGCTGATAGTTGAAATTCTAATGCTATTTTTTCTAAAGATAAATCATATAGGTGATAATGTTCATCTAAGTATGTGATGATATTATTTCTTAATTGATCATTATGACTTTTCTTACTACTATTCACCTGATCACAAGCTAGATCAATGATGCTATAAAGCTCATTGTAAAGTCCTTCAATTGACTGAAAATCAAAAACGGACTCTAATTGACCATGCTTAGGGGTAATCCCAACCTCTGTTATCGTTTTAATCACTGTATTAATGATTTCAAAACTAATCGCTCTTAAAAAAGAAGGAGATAGTTCTTTATGCTTCATTGTATCGAATATTGTAGTTAGTGATTCTTGAGCAACTTGCGTATCACCATGTTTAATGCTTTGCACAATCTTTAATAATTCTTCTTTCGGATAGCCTAATGAAGCAGTTGGCTCTTTCTCAATCTCTTCAAAATAAATACAACTACCTTGTGCATAGTAATATTTATATTCTAAAGCGGCTAATGCCTCGATATAGGACCTGTTAATGAGGGTAATATGATCAACAATAGAGCCAGCACTAATAATTGGCTTTACCCTTAATTTTTCCTTTGACTCTGTTCGTAATCTTTTTACAAAGTTTTGACGCTTTTGGGTGACAGTTGCTAAATCACCATCCATTTTAATAATTAAAGCAACTGCATCTACATACAACAAATCTACGCCAAATGCTTTTACATCATCTAATCGAAAGCTATTTACTAGCTCATAGATCGTTTCTTTTTCGATTAATTTCTTGGAGGACGAGCGACCACTTTCTAATGAAAGAATAAGAGAAGCATAATAGTCACCAGCTATATCTAAATGTAACGTATTATTGTAGTTTGTTATCTCTTCTTCCTTATTAAAATCCCCTTTTAATATTTTAGTAATAAATTGATCACGTGCAAATGATTGATGCTTATAAACGGTTTCGCTCAATTTTTCGTGGTCTTCAAAAACGGACGTGACCGTTCGTTTAATGGTCTCCAGTTCATTAATGGTAGCATTTACTGTTTTATTACGACTTACGGAGTTAAACAAGGAACGAATAGGATGATATTGTCTTCTCGCAAGGATAACGGCTAGTACTCCCCCTAATATAAAAACTCCAATACATAATAAGATAATAAGTAACCTCGTATTGGCTAATCGTTCAAAAAATTGATCTGTTTCCATTATCGTGACAAACTTCCATTGAGATATCGTTGACTCAACTGCAGCTAACGAATAATCTTCATTATTCAACTCTATTGTATTAATTTTTCTAAATTCACTTTTATCCAGTTTTACTTCATTGATGTTGATGGTCTTATCTTTAATCGTTGAAGCGAGAATTTCATTATTACCTGATACTATGTAGGCATTGCCTTTAAAATCACCCATTACATTCTCGATCAGTTCATTTAAGCTTTTCTCCTTAATTAAATATAATACAGAACCATACGTACTATTACTATCTAACGTAATTGGAGTAAAGTAGGCAACAAATTTATCCTTACTTCCATAGTTATTTTGTTTCTCAAAAAGGACATTGTTTGGAATATTCGTGTGAAGAAGCTCATCGAAATCATTTAATTCGATGTAATAAAATTGGTATTTATTCAAAAATGCAGGGAGACTAAATGACCCTTCTGATGAATAAATCGTGTTACTTTGATGATAAAAAATTAACAATTCTTCTAATATCGAACTATTTGCTTTATACTTTTTCAACTCAGCTACTGCCTCGAGCCCATAATACGGGTGATGAATCATATATGGAGTCAATCGTGGATCATGTGCAATCCTGTTCGAAATGGATTCTAATTCACTCATTCTCTCATTTGTAATAGCTGCAACCTGTTCCAATTTGGCTAAATTGGATTGTTCGATTTCTTCCTTTAAATTACTTACAGAATTTAAATAAATAATGGAACTCATAATTACAAAAGGGACAAAGAAAACGATTAGATAGGAAACAATATAATTAATAAACAATTTAGATTTAATCAAAATACCACCTTCTCCCTATACAAGCAATTAACTCCTTCCATAGGAGGGGGTTTTACTTTTTTGTTTTATTTTTTGCTGATTTTCTTCCACACCTACACACGCCCTATACGAAAACCAAAGAATGGGGTACAAGGTTAAAGGCACGCCTACAAAAGCCGTTAATACCGGAAGATACCAATATAAATAATACAAAATAATAAGGGAGATAAACATAGCGATCGCTTCAAAGGGTCTAGCTAAGGCTATAAGGATGGATTGTTTATAATACTGTAATAAGGTTAGATCATAACGTACATAGACAATAAGAAAGTGACAAAAACTCGCCAAGCCAACGATTATGAAAAACATTAATACTAAATGAAAATAAAAAGATTGGATATATGTTTTAGATACAAAATAATCGACATATAAGAATAGACCAATCAATAACCAACCTAAAAATAAAACATTTGTTTTTATAAAACTTTTCTTGTATGTATTCCAAAACTCTTTTACAATTGGAACTTCCTTATTCTCTGAAAACCACTTATGTATAATAGATGCCATTGCTACTGTAGCAGGAGCAATCCCAAATACCCCGACACCTAACAAGGTTAAGATAATCCAACAAATATTTAAAATCATCATTCTAGCTAACCAAAAGCCAAACGTATATAGATATTTAAAAAATCCGTTAACGAATACCACTGTATTTCCCCCTAACTTGTTATTTTCTCTATCATATCAAAAAAGCGCTCAAAAAAGAAAGCCCTTTCAAAATTTGCAAAATATTCAAAACAGAATTAATTTCAGGAAAAACATCTCTTAAAACCATCAAAAAACCTACCACTTCTTAACCAGAGGTGGTAGGTTTCAAACTTAGCTTAGCTGTTCTATTAATTGCTTTACTCTTTTCGTTAATTGTTCCTTTGCACTTGCCGAAATAAAGCGTTCCATCGACCGTTTCTCTACTTGTCTTTCGAACTTGGCAAGGAACTTACGCGCTTGTTTAATGGAGTCTTTTTCATAATGGTGGATCATTTGCCTATACGTATTGGTCAATTGTTTTGCCAATGGACCTCGCAGGTCTCCCGACTCGATGTATCCATCCATTAAATCTTGTAGGCTAGACAGCTGAACAGGAAATTCAACAGTGGGAACGGGAACTGTTGACCAATCCATATCCGAACCAAAATAAAAGCTCGTATAGGATGGTTGATTATAGGACGTATTTTGTCTCGCCACCTCTGCACGATACTGTGGATCATGCATTAACGTATAAAGCTTGTGATCTGTTACTTCTGTACTCAAGTAAATACGAATAGCTGAGCTATCCTCTGTTCTTACTAGTAACTCCTCACGCCAGTCACCAAATATATCTGCAACAAGGCTTGGATTTCCTTTCGTCCAGTTATTGGTTCTCGTACCTTCTGCCGTTAACACAGTACCCTTCTGCCAATCATCAATGGTTGGAGTTTGGTCTCTAGATCCATTAATAAGTTGCGTCGTCATATCAGCAGACCATTTAATGCTCATGTTGGTTCCAGGAAGCCCCTTGGATTCAGTAATGTCTTCCCCCTCAGCCGTTTGTAATTTAACAGCCCATGTTTCTAAGCCTGGTTTCGTTGGATCTATATCACCGATCATTCCGCGGCCAGTATCTTTTCCTGTGTAATCACCATAAAGAACCTCACCAGTCGCAGCATCTCTTAGTGCATAACCATAAGGAGCCCAAGCACCGCCTTCAAAAACCATATACATTTCCAAACCAGGTCTGTTCGGATCAATATCGGCAACATGCATGGCATCTCCATGGCCTAAACGAGCGATTCCTTCTCCAGCTGCTTCCTCCGGCATCTCATCCATCGAGCTATACAATAAAGAGCCATCATGATCAATCGTAGCCGAGCCATAAACAATTTCTTGTTTTCCATCTCCATCAACGTCTGCTGCACTTAAGGAATGAAAGCCTTGAGTGGTAATACTTCCAAATTCCTTGTCCGTTCCATCCACACCGTGTGGACCATCATTAAATGGGTTGCTCATCGGTGTCCAACCACTGTCTACATACCAATTTTCACGAAGATGCTCCCCATCCCAGTTGTAAGTGACAATCGTAGCTCTTGTATAATAACCTCTAGCAAAAACGGCAGAAGGCCGTTGCCCATCTAAATACGCAACACCTGCTAGAAAACGATCGACACGATTACCAGGCTCGATACGGGACATAGCATAATCTCCCCATCTTAATCCATCATCTCGACGCCCAGGCTTGTAATGAATTGTCTCTAACTCTCCACCAGTTTCTCCATCAAAAACCGTCACATACTCTGGTCCTTCTAGGATAAAGCCTTCAAAATTGCGTAAATCGTTACGACTACTTCTTTCTGGAGCATAGACATCGATAAAATAATCAGCTAGATTTTCTGCGTCCTCCTGTGATAAAGGATAAGCATATTTCGGTTCTATTCCAAAGCATTCCTCTAATGTAGCAGGCCACTCTCCACTAATAACCTCTTCTTGCTCATGCCAGTTTCTAAATAAGTCTACGATATGTGCATAATAATCCTCACTACTCATGCGATAATCATCATGATGACTGTACCCCTGTTCCTTATCCTCTTCTGGCATCGTGATAAATTCTTCCGATATTACTTCACCGTTTTCATCATATCTGAGTACCTTCGTACCAGGAGCTGTCTTTAACATTATTTCTGACTTACCATTGCCGTCAAAATCATATACTAAAAACTGTGTATAATGTGCTCCTGAGCGGATATTGACACCTAAATCGATTCGGTAAAGAAGTTTTCCATCAAGAGTGTACGTATCAAGATAGGTTTTTCCAGTATAGCCAACCTGAGATACATCCTTAGCATTAGACGGCTCCCATTTGACAACATACTCGTATTGACCATCTCCGTTCATGTCCCCAACACTCATATCATTCGCGTGGTAAGTAAAAGATTCCCCTGCTAGTGTTATTCCATCTGCAGGCTTTTGTAATGGTAAATCATAATACGCTTTGTCCCACGGGAGAATCGTTTTACTTTCTTCGACCTCTTTTCCATTTATTACGGCATGAACCGCATATTCATGATTGCTAGAGCCTGCTTTATCCAAATAGTTCGTGCTTTCCTCGACTGTTGCCATCTTTTCACCATCTCGATACACATGGAAATTCACACCTGTTAGCCCTGTTTCAGAATAGCCAGTGACTTCATTAGCTAGTAAACGCCAGCTCAAGAAGACACCTTCCGAAGTAGATGCAGCTACTAAGCCTCGATCTAATTTTTCTAGCTGGATACTGTTCATTGTACCTTTTTTCTCTACTGCTGAAATATTAATCACACCCGAAAATAGTAATACTAACGTACTAATGGAAACTAGTGTCTTTTTTGCCCATGATTGCTTTAACAAATAATCACTCCTTTTTGAAATCGCTTACAAATTTTAGATTAAGAAAAATTTACCTCCCTTCCTGTTTTCGATTATACCAACATAGCTTGGTTACACCATTAAAAAATCAGTGAAACTTGTTGAAAAATCAGAGGTTTTTTCTAAGGAGAATAGTCTCCTATTTCTATCACGAAAAAAAGCATCCTTCTATACGTAAGTATACTTTACAAAATGCAAACGATCCTTTACAATGGTATATAAGGAGAGATCATAATGAAGAATCGGCTTAAGGAGTATCGAGCGCGTTATGGCTATTCACAGGAAAAGCTGGCAACTCTTATTGGTGTAACGCGGCAAACGATTGGATTTATTGAAAAACAAAAGATGCTCCCATCCGTATTACTAGCAATGAAGCTAGCAAAGGTTTTCCAATGTAAAGTGGAGGAGTTATTTTTGCTAGAAGAGGGAGATGAGGACTTGTGAATAAATTTAAGCTCTATCACCCACTAATTATGGCATGTTTCTACTTTGCCTTATTACTATTCTTCGGATATGTTGATTTCATTATGAATAATCCCGACCAAGCCATCTTAACCATAAATGGGTTTAGAATCCACTTATTTATGGTCATACTAATCATTGGATTCATTGGTTTTTCTAGCTTTTTAATTGTCTATACGTACTATTATCAAAAGTGGAATAAAGGGAATCCTTTGTCACTTAAACCACCAGAAATCAATGAAGAAGATGAAGGAACCCAACATATTTATACGATCGCTACGAAACGAATCTATATGTTTTATACAACCGTGATTCCGATTCTTACATTGATTGCGTTTTATTTGCACATGATTTCCTTTGAATTAAGTGCAAATATGGTAGTATATGTTCTCTTAAGTATTTTGACGATTCATTATTTCCTTTATTATAAAGTGATTTGGGATTTTATGAAATAAAATCCTACAAAGAAGCATATATACTATCAAATGTTAGATTGTTGCATTATAGGAGTACATCCTATTTGCATATTAGAAAAACTCGGCATTCGCCATGTCCAATACCGAGTGCCGAAGTTTTTCTTATACTATCAACAAATAAGAATTTTATCTTACTGATAGTATAATAAGCCTTCTAAAGCTAATAGCTTTAGAAGGCCCCCCATTACACACATTCAGCTTTTACACTAACACCCCACTTGTGCCAGCTCCAGTTACCACTGAAAGAACCACCTTGGTATACAAGACACCAGATAGTTAAACCAGCAAAGATAGTGAATGCAAGTGTTAAAAGTACTGCTAATAACACGATAAACCAACCATCGAATTGCACTTTACGATTTTCAACCATTGCAGTAAGATTGCTTTTCAAAGATGCAAGAGTAAGTACAACTAATAAAGATAAACGATTAACTAATGCCATTTTTTTCACCTCCTTTCAAGTGTAGAGTCTTTATGAAATATTGCTTTTATTATCATCATTCCATCACCAAGTGGTGGAATGATGTTAATAACATGGAACACATACAAAAAACCGGTAAACATGAGGACATTCTGGTTTGTCCATTTCGCAAAAATAATCAGAACAAGTCCGATAACTAGTAGAATAAAAAGTGGCATCGCTGCTACCTTCATCATTTCCTTCGATGTTAAAGTGAATTTCGGATAGATAGTAATTTTGGCAAAGGTGAATTCTACCTCCAACTCTCCTTCCTCCCTACTCTTTTTCAATAAGATTGCATGCAAGTATTCATGAATAATAAAGGAAAGAAATAAGCCACCAAAAAAAATAACATAAAATTGAAGGATGTATCGAGCCATTGTCCAGCTTGTATGTATTACTAATGGAAGTAGACTGAATACTACCATTGCCACAAGTAATTTTTTGTAATGTCCAAGGAATAGTTGGACAAAAAGCCAAAAGTTCACACGATCTAGCGAATAGACAACCTTCATGAAGCTGCCGACTTTCGCTTAAACAATGATAGGATAAAAATAAATAGGACAAACAAAATAGCTATCGTTATAAAAATTGGAATACCATTAGCAACACCAAATTGCATTTCCAATGTATCCTCCGATGTTGGGGTACTGTTAAAGAAGAGACTACCAAAATAGGTAGTTCGATAACCTTCCTCCCCGCTACTAAAAAGCATGATTAGGAAACTAGCCGTTAAAATAAATAATGTCGTGATAATAGCTGCTATTAAACTATTAATGTATGTCAACAAATTTTTCATTTCGAAAACTCCTTCTCAGATTGATTAAGCCCTGAATACTGAATAATATCATGACCAAGTAGAAAAAAATCAGAATAGCTATATTCATCCAAAGGCCCAAATTCATGAAGGTTAGCGAAATTCCTATCACAAGTATCGGAATCATCACAACAGCAATACTCGTGATAACGGAAAATGGATTGTCATTATAGGGGGGAAATAATATCCCTGCTAACACGAAGATTAGCACACCGAATGTAACGACAACATATGGAATGATGAAATGAATAACCGTTGTAATCATGATAAATCCAGATAATAATAAGGGGATCGAAACAAGATAAATAATAATTAGCTGTGAGACTAATAAATATAAATAATCCTTCCATGCCACATAATCAAATTTATACATCATTTGTCTCAGATTTTGTGAATGGATAAAGCTATAGATACCATTAAAACTAAGTAAAATCATCGTATAAAGGATATATTCACTTAAATTAAAAAGAATAAGTATAATTGCTGCTAAATACACAAGTGCTATCGTATTCAATGTATTCATATTTCGAAAAGTGCTTAATACATATGCTTTCATAACAGAAACGTTTTTTGCTTGAAAGGCAAGAAGATGCTTGGAGTTCGACATATGAGATTGGTCAGGGATCACAATAATGAGTCCAGTCATTATAACGACAAGACCGACATACAAGAGAGTCGTTAACCAAAAACCATAATTCTCATGAAATTGTTGAAAGAATAAGAGTATACTCTCCGTTGTATTGGTTTCTTGAATCAAATCATTAGCAAGCTCCTGTACCAATGTTTGTGCTTTTCTCAAGAAAACCGCAAAAATAAAAACAAGAATAGATAGATTAATAATGTGGAAGAGCTTTTCTATTTTGAAAAAGGTGCAAGCAAAGGAAACTAGCTTGGAAATCACCTGTAACGAGAGATAAGCAAAAGTACTGACATATAACAAATTCACCATTAATACATCGATAAATGCGAATTGATGGATCAATACCATAGACAGGACAACGGAAAAGGAAAGTAGAAATATTACTACAAAGGAAATCAATGTCTCATAAAGAAAAACAGAGAAATTCCGCTCCTTACTACTAATCGGAAAATTAATCGTCATCCGTAAAAATCCATCCACTTTGGAGAAGATCACTTTGAGAAAAATCGTGACAACAATCGTCCAAAGTATGATTGTACTAGAGTATGTATTCAACAGAAATAAAACGATTTCTTCTGTCTGTAATGCTTCAGAGAAAAATATAAATACAGACACCGCAATGACTGTCATTAAAATAAGAAAGGCAACAAGTAACAAAATACGAATAAGTGGATTTTTTAATATGCCAAAGTTTAGTACTTTTCGCATAAAAAAGGTGCTATATAAATGAACTAGATGCTTAATTGGATATAATCTCATTTTTGCCCTCACTAATAGCTTTTAGATTTTTATTTACTTAGCTCGAGATAATCTCATTTTTTAAATCTTCATGATTCATTATCCCTCTAAAAATAGAGAGCAAGCTCGTAGTTTGGCGGACATCGTCAATCTTCTTTTCGGTATGAATTTTTCCTTGGTAGAGAATAACGACCTTATTACACATTTCTTCTAATAGATGCAGATCATGTGAGCACATAATCACGATCTTATTCGGCCCAGAAAAATTCATTAATAGTAGTTTCGTAATTTCTCTTGATTCGACATCCATTCCATTCAATGTTTCATCAATAATTAATATTTCAGGATCAATCAACATCGCAGCAATGAGCTGAACCTTCTTTTTCATCCCATTGGAATATTCCTCTATGAGGACATCTAATGCTGAATCAAAGGAATAATATTTGACTAAACGGTGAAAACGTTCTTCATCCATAGAGGCATTATACATTTTTAGCATAAGATTTATGTATTCTTTTCCAGTTAGAAACTCTGGAAGGACATCATCACTCGGTAAATACAATACAGCATTCTTAACTTTAAAATCATTATGATCAAGTCCGTCAAGCTTAATCGAACCTTTTTGTTTTTCTAAAAGGTCACAAATCAACTTGATTAAGGTTGTTTTTCCACAGCCATTCGGACCAATTAATGCTAGAAAGTCACCTTGTTGGACAGTTAGGTTAAGGCCATTCAGTACCGGTGTTTTTTTATCATAAGAGAAGTGAAGTTGTTGAATTTCTAGCATGACATTTACCTCCTTAGGCAAGAGTTAAAAATAGTCATTCGAAAGTCTCCTGTTTCATTCATGGAGGATTTAATCTGAAGGAATTTTCTAAAGTGATTATAACAACCTAAAAATAAGCAATCAAGGTTATTTTCCAAATTTAACATTGTTTAACAATTCCTTAACAAAGTCGTAATAGGACGAATAAAACTATTAAAACATCAATCAGTGGGAGGATTTATCCCCCCACTGATTTTCCTAGATATGCCTGTTTCATTTTTTTTAATCCATATGCAGCAACAGCTGTTGGCGTTTGATTTTCAAAGCTTTCCATAAAAAGCTCAAGTGATAAATACCCCTGATAATTTATGTTTTCTAAATAGCTGACAACTTTTTCTGTTGTTATCACCCCGTCACCTGGAAACAGACGCTCTCTATCTGTAATTTGATTTCTTGTAGGATATTTTGGATAATCATTGACATGAAAGATACCGATGTTTTCCCGTTTTAAGTAGGCTAAATTATCAAATGAACTTCCACCTTTATACATATGAAAAGTGTCTAATAAAAATTTAACATTGGGAAGTCCGCTTTCCAATGCGATAAACATTGCCTCGCTTAATGTTGCTAATTTCTTAGCATGCCCCCAAAATTCTAAATAGACATCCAAACCAATTTGTTCTGATAAAGTAGTTAATGTTACAAAATGGTCTGCAATTTCAGCTAAGCTTAGATTCTCCATATTCTCACAAGGAGGCGCTGCGACAGCTCTACTTCCTATTTCTTTCAGTATTCTCATCTCTTCTTTTGCTTCCTTCAATCCTTCTTTCATTCTTTGTTCATCCTCATCTGACCAGTTGAAAAAGGTAATCGTATTCACTAAGGAAATTCCATGATCCGTAATACAATCTCTTAATTCTCGTAATGAGCCTCCACTTTCCAAGAAAGTTACTATATCCTTCATCCAAAGTTCTATTCCGTCATAACCTGCTTCTGTAGCAATTCTGATTTGTTCTAGAATGTTCAAATTAAATGGGAACAAGGTCGAGGAATTTAGCGCAAACTTAACATGCCGCATTTGTTTCATCCTTTATCAAGTATTTGTGTCCACTCCTCACTGTTACTCGAGCATGATGGCTATATTTTAATCCCTTGCTATCGTTTAAAATAATGTCGTAAATGTTTAACCGCCTTAATAATTCCCTGTTGTTCTGCCTCAAGGGATTCACTATAACGATGATCTTCTAATTCAATACTGATAGGTCCTTTATATCCTATTCGTTCCAGACGAAGAGCAATCTTCCCCCAATTAATTTCACCATCTCCAGGAATGGTATAGCGCCATGAACCTTCAGAAAACAGATATTTTTCGCCAAAAGTTGATGGCAGGACACCACATTCATAAAGCTCATCATGTAGAATCTCCGTATCTTTACCGTGACAATGGTTGACTCTCTCACCAAATTCATTTAATACTCGAATATAATCAATACCTAGTCGTACTAAATGTGATGGATCATAAGTCATTCCAAAGTGTTGAGATGGAATGGTCTCAAACATTGCTCGTAACATTTCAGGTGTACAGCCAAGCGTAGGATAATACGGAGCTGGTCCTGGCCATCCTTCGATTGCAATATAAAGACCTGTTTGTTCAGCATGTTTTACAATTTCGGGAAATGTCTCCTTCCAAATAGCAAAGCCCTTTTTTCGAGATAATTGAGGATCCTCTGGCACGAGACATATAAATATTGTTCGTGCTCCTAACGATGATATGTGATCCATTTGCTGTTTTAAGCTGTTTACAGCATTAGCTCGACTTTCTTCATTTATACTAAGCAATTGTCCTACATTTTTTACATCAACTGTTCCGACAGTAATACCTGCATGATCACATGCTTTTATTACGTCTGGGGTTAGTTCTGGGACATCAAGGGAATCTAAGCCAACCTCTGCCGCCCAATTAGCCACCTTTTCCATACCTTGTTGACCAATCTGCCCTGGAATACGCATTCCAATTTGAAAATTCATATGTTTAGCCTCTCTCCTATTCTTCATCCATTTCATAAGGCTTGTAGCCTGCAGATTTATAAACCATTTCCGAAAATTCGACTACTTTTAATGCAAAATCTCCAGGTACCTTTACCTCATGTTTACCTAGGATTGCATCAATAAAGCTCTTGTCTTGATTAGTAGTTTGCTTAGGAAGTTCTGGGATAATCATTTCCCCATTGGATAAGTACACCTTTATTTGATCATTATCGTAAAAAAGAGCACCTTTCTCTCCACAAAAAACATATGTTTCATGCCATATAGGAGCATAACCAACAAGATTTAGTCCAGCAATGGCTCCTTCTTTAAAACGAATCGAGGTAAAAGTATCAATTTCTACTGGCGCACCCTGTTGAGAGAGCTTTGTAGATATTTCTATTGGTGTTAAACCAGTTGTCCAGAGGAGAACATCGATGATATGACTGCCAGAATCCATCAAAAATCCTCCACCTGATAATTTCGGGTCTTGCCTCCATACGTACTTATCCTGTCTTCCCCTCCACCACTGTTGGTACAGAGATGCCGTTATAGATGTTACTTTACCAAGTTTTCCACTTTGAATGATATCATGGATATAAATAAATTCTGGTTGAAAGTGACGTTGGTACGAAACTTGCATCATTTTACCCGTCCGATTTGCTGTTTCCATTAATTGTCTTGCCTCTTTTGAAGAGCAAGTCATCGGCTTTTCGATTAACACATGTAAACCTTTTTCTAATACAGCGGTTGCTTGTTCAAAATGAAGGGTATGTGGCGAACAGATCACTACACCATCTAATTCAACCTGTTCAAGCATGTCTTGATAATCAGTAAATTGCTCGACCCTTTGTAAATCATTCCTTACTATAAATTGATTTCGTGCTGTTTCACTAATGTCAGCAATTGATTTAATCTCTACATTTTCTAACTCTAAAAGTTGTTCGGCATGTACTTGAGCCATTCCCCCTGTACCAATAAAACCAATACGAATTTCTCTCACAGTTTTCACTCCTCAACGATCCTTATTTTAGGGTGATCTCCATCAGTTGTTCACTGATGGTTAGCGAAACTTAACATTTAGCAAATGAAGGTCTTAAGAACACTTTATTCTATGTTAAAGGGATTTATTTAAGATTTCTTGTATTGCTTTATATACTTTGTTCGTTATTGCTCCTTTGTCTAACCCTTTTTCTAAATGCTTCTTAAATAATTCTAAGTGATTTACTGCTTGTTTAAGGCGACCTTTATCAAGGTGATCGTTCGCTTGCTTTACTTGATTGCCAAGCTTTTTAGCTAGTACTTTATCAAGCTGATTATTTTCCTGATAATTGGCAATATGTTCCTCTAATGACGAGGTAGTTTGTTTTAAAATAATTGGTTCTAATTGTGCAGCATGCTCCATCAGCATTACACCACTTAGTTGTTGGCTTAGCTCAATTGGTAATCTATTTTTTCCTTCCCAAGAGGATCCAAATAAGATTTCAGGATCTGATTCAACCTTTTTCCAGACGTTTTTTGCATTATCTACTATCCATTGTGCTAACTGTTCCTGTGACGGATCAACCTTGACTAAATCGGTTACATAACGGACAAGGATTCCTTTAAATAGTCCACCATCACCGGAACCTCCTTCGTAAATAATATGGTTGTGATTGGAAAATATATTTTTGGCTGTATTGGCAGTTCTGACAGCTGAATTTAAATACTTTTCCTCACCTGTTACTTGATAGAGCTCTACAGATGCCCCGATATAAACTCCTTGGTTATAAGTGAATTCCCATTCTTTATCGATCTTCCCATCACCAGTTCTGTTAATTCCATCCCAAACAAATCCATTTGTCGGATCCACTAGTGTATCAGTGAGCCAGTTGTAAATTTTCTTAGCCCATTGTAAATCTTCATCATTTCCGTAGTTTTGATAAAGTCTAGTCGCTAGTATTACTGCAGGTGCGTTCGAAGGTGTGTTTTTATAGTCTAACTGAGATTTATTCCAGGCAATTCCGCCACCATATTCATTACTCCATCCTGTCTTTATATCCTCCCACAATGTAAAAACAGCTTGTTCATGTTCAGGATCATTCGTGAATTGATGGAGGCGTTGTAAAGCAAGAGCCATCCAAAGCATGTCATCATAAAAATCGTTGCGGATATCTCCCCCATTTCTCTCTTTTACTGCTGCATATAAAGCAGTCGCCTTGTCAATATATTGACTATTACCAGTTCGCTCATAGCCATCCATTAGTGTGTCTATACCATGTGCCAGCCACCAATAATGAAAGCGGTTATTCTCCTCATCATCTGGATATTGGTTGCGAAACATACTCGTTTCATTATCCCAAAAGTTATCCTCGAGTGATTGTTGGGCTAGCTCTGCTTCCTCTTTTAAATCCCATTCTACAGACTGTTTTTCACTAGGTTCTTTTACAATTAAACTGTCGTAATTCAGCCAATTGGTACTACCTTTTGCGGAATCAAAACCAAGAGTAATGGTATTCACCCCCGAGGTTAGATAAACATCCTTTACATAAGTTGTTTGCCAGTCCCCCCAGCTACCTGTTCCAGAGAAACGCACCTCTTCGATCACAACCTCACTATTAACAGATAAGTAGCGGGTAGCTGATCCTGCAGCAGCTGAATAGTTAAATACGAAAGTGTAAGCACCTGCACTAGGGACACTCACTTCAAGTTGTACAAACTGCCCATTACCATTCCAACTCGCAATGTATCCATTGCCAAAGTAACCAGCTTCGGAGTTTTCGACTGCAACATTATGCAGTTTACCTTCTGTTGCATCATACTCTTCACTCCATTCCGTTGCTGCTTTTACCTCCAAAGGATTAGAAATATTTACTAAAAACAATGTACTTAGAGGTACTAAGATCGTGGCAACAATCAATTGATTTGACTTCAAAAACAAGACTAACACTCCCTTTTATCGTTTATTCTTAAAGCTTTAGATAATATATTAACCATTACTACCCGACACCTTTTTAACTGGAAATATGCTCTTATCTTTGGAATAACTAAATTTATTAAACACCGGCTTTAAAACGATCATGGTCAAATAAGCTGAAACACTAACCATAAAAAATAAGAATAAAGCGGGAAAAACGATGAGAATGTTGGAATAAAAAATCACACTGAAATTTAAGACAAATAAGGAAAATAGAACAAATGATACTACCGGATGCCCTAAAGCAATAAATACGGAAAGCTTTAAATGGTTAATAAAAGTTCCTTTAAAGTAAGAAAAGACGGGCAGGACATATAATGAGACAATAAATGTCAATACGGCAATTACCAATACAGGCACTCTAATTACCATAGACCAATTATTGAGGGAATGAATGGCTAATGAGATAAAACAGACATTGAGCGTTGTTACAAAATATCCGTAACCATTAGCTTTTATGAAATTCTCCACAAAATAGTTTAGGAAGGAGGACCATACAACCTTGTTATTGTTCTGTGTTAAATCTCTACAAACCATTAGTAAAGCAACTGTCGCAGGGAAAAAACCGAATAAGATAAACCCAGCCAATGTTAGTAGAATCCACATGATATTCATCAAGGAGATTTTAGCAGTCCACTCCATTAACTTATACACCACATACACCTACTTTCATTACAGAGGAATTAATCTTAACTTTTGATTCCAGAAAAATTTGCACCTTCAATGAAGTATTTTTGTAAATACATGAAAATAAGGATAATTGGTAGAATGATCACAATAGTTGCCGCCATCATAGGTCCATAAGCAGTTTGTTTGTCGAAGGTAAATGCCTGCAATCCGATTTGTACGGTATAAAGCGATCGATCATTTAAAACAATTAAAGGCCAAAGGAAACTATTCCAGCCTGCCTGGAAGGTAAAAATTCCAAGTGTAGCAAGAGCTGGCTTTGTTAACGGTAGATATAGATTCCAGTAGATCCTGAATTCACTGCAACCATCAATTCTAGCAGACTCCATATATTCATCTGGCAATGTTTTAAAAAACTGCCTCATAAAAAAGACGGCAAATGAACCCGCTGCACCTGGGAGGATAACCGCCCAAAAGTTATTTAATAAGCCGTGTCCACCTTGACCAAGAATATTGTTTCCACCCATTAAGGGTATGTGATTTAATACGATATACTGTGGGATCATCACAACAACTCCTGGTATCATCATTGCTGCGAGCAGAATAGCAAATATTACCTTTCTCCCTTTAAATTTTAACTTGGCAAAAGCATAGCCACTCATCGAACCAAATAATAGATTAAAAAACACCCCCATGACAGCAAGATAAAGGGAATTAATCAGATAACGCCCAAATGGAACTGCTTCGAATGCTTCGATATAATGATCAAAGGTGATGATCGAAGGGAGCCACTGCAAAGGAATGCGGAATATTTCATCATTGGGTTTAATGGATGTTAATAAGCTCCAAATAAATGGCATTACCATAATGACGGTAATGGCTGAACCTAGGATATAAAACAGTAGCTTCTTAATATTTTCTCTTCTTCTCAATTCTTTCCCCTCCTTCTAGTAATCATTACTTTGATTAATTTTAAAGTTAATAGCAGTAAAGATTAATATTGCCAATGTAAGTACTAGCGCCTGAGCCGAAGCATAACCCATCTGCAATTGCTCAAATCCAGTGGTATATATGTGATAAACAATTGTCTTGGTTGAATTTGCCGGCCCACCTTGAGTTAATACATATGCCTGATCAAATATTTGTAAAGCACCGATAATCGTCATCGTACTTATCAGCAATGTCGTTGGCCTCAACATGGGGATAGTGATATAAATCAATTGCTTAAATGCTGATGCACCATCAATTTTGGCCGCTTCATACAGCTGTGCAGGGATTCCTTTAATCCCAGCCATATAAATAATCATGTTTCCACCTACCCCTAGCCAGAGAGTTACCCCTATAACGGATGCCATTGCCGGTCCTGACTCAGATAGCCATGCTGGTCCCGAAATACCGACATAACTTAGAATTTGATTAATTAAACCAAACTCAGAATTCAAGAGCCACAACCAAACGATCGATGCTGCAACAGCAGAAGTTACAGTCGGCATATAGAAGGCAAGTCTGAAAAAAGTCACTCCACGATAGGGCTGTGTTACTAAAACCGCTAACAATAAAGAAATAATAACCATCAACGGTACATAAAAAAAAGCTAGTAGACCGACATTACGAAATGTCTGCCAAAGAATACTGTCATCTATTAATCTTTTAAAATTTTCCATGCCTACCCAATTCATTTGACTGATAATATCGTATTCCATAAAGCTTAGAACTATCGCCATCCCGATTGGTATCACCATAAAAATGATAAAAAGGATCAAAGCAGGAGCAATTAGAATATACGCAGCTCGAGACTGATAGCGGTTAAAGGAGCTTTTTCTAGGAATAGAGTCAATGGAGAGTACATTTTCATGGACTCTATATTGCTTATTCAGCTTCATTTTCTTCTAGCATCCTATCTCCCGCTTCTTGGGCTTTTTCCAAAGTTTCTTCTGCGGATTGCTCCTTTAAAACGAATTTCTCTAAATTCGGAATTAAGGCATCCACCTCTGCAACAGGATAACCGGGGTGCTGAGGACGAATCGTTGCAAATTCTAACGTATCAACAAATGGCTTCCAGAACGGATCGTCTTGGAAAAACGGGTCTTCCAGCGCAACTTTATTACCAGGGAGGTTCAAACTTGTTTTTCCCCATTCTAACGCAATCTCAGGATCTGCTAACCACCATTTGATAAACTCCCATGCAGCCTCTTTCTTCTCTGAGGCTTCCGTTATCGCTAGACCGTAACCACCCATTACCGCACCTTTGTCGCCATCCGGTCCAGCAGGTGGTGGAACAACCCCGTAATTTAATTGATCAGAATATTGATTGTAAGTTTGCACATCCCACGGCCCGGTATAATGCATCGAAACTTTTCCTGTAATAAATGGGTGCTGTGCACCTTCTAGCCCTTTATCAAATCCTGGCTTATATACTCCATCTTCATAGATTAATTGATTCCAAAAATTTAATACTTCTAGACCATCTTCACTATTGTAGGCAGTAGCTGATAAATCTTCTGTCATCATCTGTCCGCCCGCTTGTTGTAACCACATACTGAACAAGCCTAAATCCATTAAAGAAAAACCTGCCCGTTCAAGATCATTTCCATCTTTTATCGTTAACTTTTTTGCAACTTCCCGTAATTCATCCCAATTGGTAGGAGGCTCTAAACCAGCCTCTTCAAAATGATCTTTATTATAGAAAAGTGCTCTTGCATCAACTGTAAGGGGAAGGCCATATAACTTATCACCATAACTCAGTTCCTTTAAAGCTTCGTTGTAAAAGTCACCATCTGAAACACTGTCTTCGTCCATAAAATCATTAATTGGATGTAGTACACCCTTTGGTGCATAAAGAGCTGTTCTCCATCGATCCCAGATCATGACGTCAGGAACTTGACCTGAAGTGATACCTGTCATAAATTTAGTGATTAAATCCTCCTGAATAACGTACTCTACTTCGATGCGATCTTGTGATTCGTTAAACATTTCCACCATGTGATTGATTTGTTCTTCACCATCCCCTGTCCAATCTCCCCAAAAGGTAAGCTTTACTTCTTCATCTGAACCACTATTTCCATCAGAACTCGCATCGTTATCACTACTACATCCCACTATTACTAGACTGATCAGCAAACCTAACAGCAACATACAAATAAAACGACTCTTATTCATCTCAGCACCTCTTTTTTAATCAATCATTTTTTAGAGATTTTTCAATATAGTCCAATATAAATTCACAGTACATGGAATTCGCCCATGAAAACCACTTGCGCGTAAACTTTGTTGGATCATCTGCATGGAAGCCTTCATGCATATAGCCAGTATTAGCATCCGTATTTTCAAAGAGTGTCAAGATTTCATTTTTTTCTTCCATAGATTTAGCAGTAAGACCTTGTATAGCTAGTGCTATATGCCAAACATATTGGTCGGGTGTATGCGGACTGCCGATTCCTTTGGCATATTTCCCGTGGTAATAGTAAGGATTATCTTCACTTAAAATAAAGGCTCTCGTATTTTGGTAAATTTCGTCTTCTCTATTGCCATAGCCCAGATAAGGGATGGACAATAAACTTGGGACATTTGCATCATCCATTAGATTATAATTGCCATACCCATCCGTTTCGTATGCATATATCGTTCCATATACTGGATGTTCTACGATCCCATATTTTTCTATCCCAGCTTGTATTTCTTGCTTAAGTTTATGGACATGTTCGATTAATTGGTGCTCATGATAGACTTTACTCAGAATCTCTTCCATATATCCTAGAACCACACTTGCGAACATATTAGAAGGTATTAAATATCCATAAATACATGCATCATCACTTGGACGAAATCCAGACCAGGTCATTCCCGTATATTGAACTGGATGTCCAAGACCTTCTCTAATTAGAGTATCCGATGGGGGACAGTCTGGTCGTTGAAAGCGATAAGAAGATTTTTCCTCGTGATACTGTTCTGTTTGCCATACATTGATAATTTTTTGCATTGCTTCAAGAAAGCTCTTATCAAAGTGATAAACACTACCAGTTTCTTTCCAAAATAAATAGGATAACTGGATAGGGTAGCATAGTGAATCAATTTCATATTTCCGTTCCCAGACCCAATCTGACATATCAGTTATATCACTTTGTTGCCCAGCGCCTGAAGCTTCTTTATTGAATGCATTCGCATAAGGATCAAGATTAATATAATCAATCTGCCTTTTAATCACTCCCTCGATGATAGAGGCGAGCAGTGGATCCTTTTTGGCAAGCGTTAAATACGGTTTGATTTGTGCGGTAGAATCTCTTAGCCACATTGCAGGTATATCTCCAGTGATAATAAAAACAGAATTGTCTTCAAGCTGTTCGACCGTTGTTAATAAAGTATTTTTAAAACAGTTGCAAAATATCTCCCCTAGCTTAGGACGATTTCTAAAATATGCTCTTACTTGATCCATCTTCTTAATCATGGATTCTGGAATGGTTATTTGAGATTGATTCATCCTTTCATTCACCTCCCCTCCTTTGTAAAAGCGCTTACAAATAATATAATTGATATACTAATGATATGTCAATAGAAATTTAATATTACATGTATATATCATTTAAAGAAAAATAAAAAAATAGAGCCACCTATTAATTAAGGGTAGCTCCTATCTGTTACCTTTCATGATAGCTTATTCTGCTTTTTCGATGAAACCTCTGCTGTAGAATCTCCAACTACCAGACTGGCATCCAGTAACAAACGCTTTGGAGTTTCTTCTTGCTCCTCTTTACTTTTCAGCTTCAATAAAAGATCAAATACTTTTTGGCCCATTTTTTCCTGGTCCTGAGATAAATAAGTTAAATGAAAATCCCCTATTCGACGCGGAGGACTATCAAAACAAATAATAGAAATGTCCTCTGGTACTCTCATTCCTAATTCCTTTACCGCTTTCTTTGCCATCAGAGCAATATAATATTCTGCTGCAAATAAGGCTGTAATATAAGGAAATTTCACCAAATGGTCTTTTATCTTTTTAATATCTTGAGTAAAATTAGGCGGTCTAAATGCATTGGGCAGTGTGGAAGTTATATTATTCAACCATAAGTTACGGTCAACCATAACCCCTTTCTCCGCATGTGCCTGGACAAAACCCTCAATTCGATCCTCTAATGCTGTTGTATCTGTTGGCGGTGGAGTGAGGAGAGCTATATGCTTATGCCCCAGTTCCAAAAGGTGCTCAGTCCCTTTTTTTGCTGCTGCAACATTGTCAGTACTAACGGATGCAGTGGAAATACCTTTTAAATGGCGATCAACCAGAACAAGTGGAAATTTTTTAATTACTAATTTTAATATTTCCTCACTAAAATACTCAGCTTGAGATGGGAAAACAATAAGTCCATCGACTCCTAATTCCACTAATTCTTTGATTGCTCTTTCTTCCAATTCTGGTTTTCCGAAGGACCTTCTAAGGATTAAAAAACTCGAATGCTTTGTTGAGCATTTCTCCAGTGACGAAATTAATTCGGTACCATAGCTATCATCAAAATCGGTTATCACTAAACCGAACAGTAAAGCAGTCTGTTCACCTTTTTGGTTATTCACCTTCATTTTATGATTAAATCCTGAAGCCCGTTTGACAAAAGAACCTCTACCAGGCTGTCTTGTAATCAAATCATCTCCAGCTAATAATTCAAGTGCTTTTTTAGTTGTAATGCGACTAACACCATATTGCTGTGATAATTCCTTCTCTGACGGCACTCGATCCCCTTCTTTGTAAACTCCTGAAACAATATCTTTTTTAATATTTTCATACAAAACCTTATACAATGGCTTCGACAACCGAAACACCTACTTTCCTACCAGTAAAACCTTACTTGTTGTTATATCATGTTATATCATATATGTAAAGAATCTTCATCTCATACCTCTTTGCCTTTAAACTACTTTTTCTGTCTTTGGTTTAATATTCCACGATATCCTTAAAAGAATGGCAATGACTAATTTTAATTCCCTATTAAAATCTTAAGAATTTCAATTAAATAGAATATGACAATATATATTGACATAATTTTATTAAGGAATACAGTTTCTCAGAAAAGAGGAGGTATAACATCATATCTAAGCGCTTACAGTTTATGGTACATGTGTTGATTTCACACAAAAATGACAATTAAAGGAGAGTTATTATGGATAGAAACATTGGAAAAAAAGTGTTGTTAGCAGGATTACTTATTCTGCTTATTCTTTTTACAGCAGCTTGTTCAAATAGTGATTCCGATACTGGTTCTACTGATAAGGAAAATGATCCCAAAAAAGCGAAAAATAATGAACTCACTATAACCTTCCGATCTGGTGGAAGTACCAACCAAGGTTTAATAAATTGGTTAAATGATATGGTTATCCCTAAATTCAATGAAGAAAATCCAGAGGTAAATGTTCAATTATCTCCTTTAGAAGTTAGTGAAGGCGATTATTTTGCTAAGGTTGCATTATTGCTTCAGTCAGAGGATACAGCTCCAGATATTGTTACCGAAGACACTTTTATGGTCAATTCCGATGCCAGTGCTGGCTATCTTGAAGCACTTGATGATCGCATGGAGTCATGGGATGGCTGGGATAAAGTTACCGACACAGTCAAAAAAGGTGTTATAGCGGAGGATGGAAATATTTATGGTGTCCCCTATAATACAGACACTAGAGGACTCTGGTATAACAAGGAATTATTAGCAGACGCTGGCGTGTCCGTTCCATGGGAACCAAAAAACTGGGATGACATTATTAACGCGGCAAAGGCTGTCAAAGAAACATTCGGGGATGATGTTGTACCGATGTGGATGAATTCTGGTAAAGCTACTGGAGAAGCCACCTCGATGCAGACATTTGAGATGCTTTTATACGGAACAGATGATCCGCTATATGATTATGAAGAGGAAAAATGGATTGTCAAGAGTGATGGATTAGTCGATGCCTTTAAATTTATAGATACCATTTATGAAGAGGGGCTTGGACCTAATTTATCACAAGTTCTTAATGGCCAAGGTAGTAGTATTGCCTACCAGCAACTAATGCCAGAGGGAAAACTGGCAATTGGCCTGGACGGTATGTGGCAAACAGGTAACTGGCACGAAAATGGTTCTGCACCATGGCCAGAATTTGAAGATAAATTAGGTTTTGCCGCGATGCCTACTCAAGACGGGAATGATCCTGGAACTACTTCGATGTCTGGTGGCTGGGCGTTATCTATTCCGGCAAAATCAGACAATAAGGATTTGGCATGGGAGTTTATTAAAATGGCATCTACTCCAGAAATGAATTTGGAATTACAGCTAAATGATCGTAATATTTCACCATACAAAGAGGTAGCCGAAAATCCTAAATATCAAGAATTACCGTTTTTTGAAGAAGCAACCTCTTTCCTAGAAAATACCAACTTTCGACCTGCTGTTGATAAATATCCAAATGTTTCTACTGTCATTCAATCATTGGTAGAACAAGTAGTGACAGATGCCATTTCTCCTGAAGAAGCAGCAGAACAGTATAAAGTTCAAGTTACTGAAATCGTTGGTGCTGATAAGATTATGGAAAAATAATTCATTCCTAAGATCAGATATAATTTTCCATTTGCCTCTAAATGATTTCAACTAGCTTGGATAATCGTAAGCTTCCAAGTCTTTGCTTACATTTTTTACTATACTACTACTCTTCTAAAAATAAACAAAATGTGATCCGCGATAGATTGCCCTTATGGCTGATTGTTTCTACTCTTTGTTCACTTGTAGTTGTCAGGTGGTAAGCTATTGCAAGAATACATCATGGTAGTGCCTTTCTAGACAATTCTATATGTGAGGTGATCTTGTGAATACTGCGTCAAGGGCGATTACATTAAGATCGATATTTTTTTTATTACCATCATGGATACTTCTATTAATATTCTTTATCGGACCAATATTATTAACCTTCTATTTTTCATTCACTGACCTAGCCCTAACAGGGGCACAAGCACAACAAATGGCATTCGTCGGCTTTGATAACTTCATCGAAATGTTTCAGGATCCTAATTTTCGAATCAGTGTAACGAAGACCATTCTATTTTTGTTTATCTCTGCCATAATTGGACAGCAGGTTCTAGGATTTTTGCTGGCATATTTAATGAAAGAAAAAAACACGACATTCCGAAGAATTATTGGAATTGTCGTCATTGCGGGATGGGTAACACCAGAGATTGTCGTTGCATTCTGCTGGGTTGCTTTTCTAAACGATAGCGGTACACTGAATGCTATCCTGCAATCCTTTGGCCTTGAGACGATCACTTGGTTGTACACCTTCCCTCTTATAAGTGTATGTGTAGCAAATATTTGGCATGGAACTGCTTTTTCTATGTTAGTTTTCCAAGCATCGCTTGACGATGTACCTAAAACCATTGAAGAGGCAGCTATGATTGATGGAGCATCCAAATTACAAATACTAATCCGAATTATTTTACCAACAGTGAAGGGTTCGATTGTAACGAATATGATTCTAGTTACTTTGCAAACACTTGGTGTATTTACTCTAATTTATGCAATGACTGGAGGCGGACCAGGAACGTCAACTCAGACATTGCCAATCTTTATGTACAATCAGGCATTTGTTAATTACCAGCTTGGGTATGGTACTGCCATATCACTCGTCCTGTTACTTATTGGAGTAATAGCTAGCCTTTTTTATATTCGTTCAATGAAGGTTCAAATATAGGAAGGAGGTCAATTGTGAATCGATTTAAATTAGAAAAAAAACTCTCCTATATTGTATTGACGTTTATTGGTTTTTTGTTTATTTTACCACTTTTGTGGGTAATCCTTGCTTCCATTGATGCAAATGCAAAACAGGCGTTAACGATACCTTCTGAATTTACGCTAGATAACTTTACGGCTATTTTATCTGATCCAGCAACTATTCGTTCCTTTATTATTGGATTATTTATATCTCTAGGCCAATCTATTCTTGTAGTTGCAGTGGGGGGCCTCGCAGCATACCCACTTTCACGATATGCACTTAAATATAAAAAGCCTTTTATGCTGACGATTTTATTCATGACTTCATTACCTATTACCGCTGTTATGGTGCCAGTTTATCAATTATTTATGTTCTTAAATTTACAAGATTCCTTGGTCGCTACTACGTTGTTTTTAACAGCTTCTGGATTGCCCTATGGAATATGGATGCTAAAGAACTTTATGGATGCTGTCCCTCTAGAATTGGAGGAATCAGCTTGGGTCGATGGAGCTTCTATTTGGACCTGTCTTAGAAAAGTAGTAGCCCCTTTAATGATTCCAGGAATTTGTACTGTTGGAATTTTCACCTTTTCGATGAGCTGGGGAAACTTTTTTGTACCTTATATTTTAATTCAATCACCCGATAAGTTTCCAGCATCTGTTACCATTTATCAATTCTTCGGAACTTATGGAATGGTCGAATATGGAAAGCTAGCTGCATTTTCATTAGTTTATACAATGCCAGCTGTTATTCTTTATTTATTTTCACAAAAATTCATGTCACAAGGTTTTAGTTTCGGCGGTGCAACGAAAGGATAAAGTTATTGGAGAGAATGAAATGTATTTTAGCGAAAAACATAATCAAGGAGTTGAAGTATGACTGCACTTTATCAGCAAGTATATCGTTCCATAAAACATGATATAATAAATGGAAAATTCAAACCAGGAGACCGAATTCCATCTGAAAAAGATCTAGCAGAGCAGTTTCAAGTAAGCAGAATTACAAGTAAAAAAGCAATTGAAAAACTGATGATAGAGGGTTTAGTTTATCGACAACGTGGGAAAGGTACCTTTGTTTCAGATAAAGACAAACATTCTCCTGATCATAAAAAACCAAGCAAAAAACCTTTGTTTGGACTAATTATGACAAGTCTTGATGCAAGTTTTGGTAATGAATTAGTTACCTCCCTATTGCAAGGACCGGAGGAATCACACAACTTTATTCTTAGAGTTTCTTTAGGTATTCCTGAAAACGAAAAAAGAATAATTCAAGAATTAAGAGAGCTAGGTGTTGATGGCATTGCCATAGCACCTGCACATTCTGAGCATTACAATTCCGAAATATTAAAGATGGTTGTCAATAAATTTCCACTTGTTCTTATTGACAGGTCTATTAAAGGGATCGGTGTCACAACTGTCTCAACAGATAACGAAGCAGCAGCTCAAATGGGAGTTAATTACCTATTTCAACTAGGGCATGAACACATTGCGATTCTCATGCCCTCTAATTATAAGACTACTTCTATTGAAGACCGAATAACCGGAATTGTTCAAGCTTACGCAGAAAATAATCTGATTGTGGACAGACAATTATGGTACTCGGAAATCCACAGCACTCTCCCCTATCCACTTTCAGCGAAATCCGAAGATGTGGAAAGAATAAAACATCACATTCAAAGCCATCCAAAAATTACTGCCATTTTCGCTCTAGAATATAATATTGCTTTACTTGCTAAGAAAGCTGTGGAGGAGTTGTATTTGCAAGTCCCAAATGACATATCGATTATCTGCTTTGACAGTACGCCATTCAGTGACATGGAAAGCAACTTCACTCATTTAAAACAAAATGAACAAAAATTAGGCAAGATGACAACTAAACGACTGATCGATATGGTTAATGGAAATAGGAAAATTGAAAATGACTATATAGACGCTACTTTAATAAAAGGGATAACGACGAAAGCAATTGACAAGTAGATTAAAGGAACCACCACTCTCTAATCTATTCACAATTAGAGAGTGGTGCCAAATTGCTTAATTAATACCTGTTGCAGTAATTCCCTCTAACCTAAAAAAGATATCTCTTAGTTAATATACTTTCCATAATCTGGTTTCGCAATTTTATCAAAGTTCTTATCCAATTTATCTAAACTCTCTGTTAGTAATTCGCCGGAAAGTGGTGATCCATGACCAGTAAGGGCTATCGTTGGTTTTAGAGAAGCTAATTTGTGAACAGATTCCTTGGCTGCTTTCCAATCTGTTGTTAAATATCTTGGTGGACCACTAATTTCTTTATCTTGTGTTAAGACCTTAAAAAGATTTTCTTGTTTTACCGTAATAAATGCATCTCCTGCAATCAAGACCCTATCACTTTCCCTAAAAAAGGAAACATGACCAGGTGAATGACCAGGAGTATGGATCCATTTGAATTCTGGCATAGATGGTATAGATCCATCAGTAGGTAATGGCATTACATTCTTCCCTAAGTTAATGGCTTCATTAGGAAAGAATGGAGACATTTTAGCAACCATTCCCCCTTCAACAGTTGGGTCTGGTTCTGGATAACTCTTTTGGCCAATTAAATAAGGAATCTCATTCTCGTGTGCATAGACTGGAACCTTCCAATGTTCGACTAACTCTATAATGGCACCAACATGATCAAAATGACCATGGGTTAATATAATAGCCTTTGGTCTACTATTTGCACCAAACCGTTCTTCTGTTACAGAGATAATCTTTTCTGCTGAACCTGGCATCCCCGCATCAACGAGCACAAAATCATTAGTGTCCGGCTTCCCTACTAAGAAAATATTCACTATTTGTATCGTGTAATGAAAAATATCAGGTAAAACCTCCATCCCCATACCACTTCCAACCGAAGTAACGGGAATGTACTTATAATCACTACCGTAATTCATTTGACTGTCCACAGATATTGCCTCCTTTTAATCAAATTCATTCTTAGCGTTCCCCAGAAATTATTTAAAAATTACCAAAAATGTTATATGCTTAACATTCAAAGTGATGTAGCTTAACAGCCAATTCGACTAGAGATTTTTGGTGTAACTTTACTTTTATTGGAGGAACTATTATGTATTTATTACTATCAATTTTTTTGTGCACAATATTGGGAATTTCGTTATTTTTCATTCCACCCTATATAGGAATCATCCTTAGCTTTGGAATTGTTATTGGTTCTCTATTTCGGGCACTTTATATTCTGAATGATATTCATAAGAGAATATCAGATGCATTACCTAGAAAGAATCTTTTGGAAAAATCTTACGAAAAACATGTAGAAAAAAAAGAAAGCGAAGTTTAATCAAGAATTAACACTACTGGAGGTTCTACATGAGATTGCTTTTGACTTTTCTTCTTTTATTTATGGTGCCCATCACTTTATTAGGCTGTATACAAAGTCCAGGGGAAAAGGAAGGTGGTATCTTAAGCAAGGAGCAAGTGTTAAAACGAGACCCAGTGGCTGATCTCTTTGAATTTAATGGGAAAGTTTATCGTACAGGTATAGGTTGGATAGAAAAAAAGGAATTAACAAAAGGGGAGAGAGTTGGAGAAATATCGAAATGGTCGGCAACTAAGCTACCAGTTGGTGCAACAATCTACACAACAGAAGAAAGAGGAGACATCTTAATTGTTGAATATGATGGAATGGAAAATAGATATTTGTTACAGATTGGTGAGTAATATTAATATCTTTCTATTTGGGTGCCGGTGATAGGTGAATTCTTATTATTTGAGAATTATAATGGAATTTTATGTTAAAATAATATTTGATATCTTCATAGGATTATAGCGAATTTTAGGTTGAGATCAAAGGAGAATTTAGATGACAACAAATAAAGTAATCTTTCTTTTCGCACTCTTAACATTCCTATTGATCGGTTGCTCCCAAAACAAAGAAGAAATGGTTATTAACGGGACAATAACTCTTATTGATGAGAACAGTGGGGATATGGAAGTGTATGGGGAAATGATAATCAAAGAAGCTGTGTCCCCATCAGAGTCCTTTGAAATTGTACAAAATTCTATATCACATGTGATAAGCTTATCCAATCCAGAAGATTATGAGATAGGACAACGCGTGAAAGTTAATGCTACCAAAAATGATGATGGAGATAGCTGGGATTTGAATAATTTAAAATTTGAAGTAGAAAAGCTTAATTAGAGATTACCTTTGAGTTAGCCATCTCCCAAAGCGAGGTATATAAATGTGAAAAAATATAAACTATCTATTTTCATTATTCTATTTTTTGTTAGCGTAGCATTGAATATCTACTTAGGAATCAGTAGTTATATAAAAAGCACTTATACCCCAGACTCAGAGGATTTAGAAATTTTAGCTGAGATGACAAAAAGGGTGCTTGAAAGTGATCAATATCAGGAAATTGACTCAAAAGAGAAGGTTTACGCCATTAAACAAGGAGTTAATCGATTTAATGTTGCTGATCCTTCTTCTATTTTTCACTATGAAGTCATTGTTCAAACCAATAACGAATCTTATATATTTACTTGCAAGGATGAAGAATGCTCAGAAGTTTCAAACGAAGGCTGGAACTACTCAAGATATAGTGAAGAAGAACCGTTATTACCTCGGAAGAAGAGCACACATGAACAACAAGTGCATCAACAAAAAGGGAGAAGTCCTGATTACCGAAATTTTATTATCGAAGATGTGAAAGAGACGTCTCTTTTCATTACTCCACCTGCAACAGATCCAGAAGCCTCATATCCTGTGTACGAAATATATGTGGATGAAACGACACAGATAGTGGGCTATAAAAATAATCTTGATGAGTTAGCAAAAGGAGACAATGTTAAAGTTTGGGTTCAAGAAAAAGACAAAGAGCCTGCGGAAAAGATTTTTGTCAATGAGTAATGATCGAGCCTAATTAAACTAACTTAATCTCAGAAAGTAAAATGGTTAAACAGATAGGAGCTATAAAATGTTTGATCAACTAATTGGTGAGAAAGTAAAAATTGTTCCAATGGAAAAAAAACATGTACAAGGTTTATATGAAATTGCAGTAGAACAAGACGTTTGGAATCATTTACCTAAAAACGTACAAACAATAAATGATATGCAGTCCTTCGTGGAAAAAGCATTAGAAGGTAAAGAAAGTAAAAAGGAATTTCCCTTTGTTGTCTTAAGCCATAACGAACAAATTATTGGATCTACACGTTTTCTTAATATATCAAATACAAATAAAAGCCTGGAAATCGGTTGGACCTGGTATAGTCCCGCTGTTTGGGGAACAAATACAAATACCGAATGTAAATATTTATTATTAAAGCACTGTTTTGAAACCATGAATCTGATTCGAATACAATTTAAAACAGATGAACAAAATATTCGATCACAAAAGGCTATTGAAAAATTAGGTGCAGTGAAAGAAGGCATCCTAAGAAATCATATGGTCCGTGCCAATGGAACCTACCGTAATTCTGTTTATTACAGCATTATTGACAGTGAATGGAGTGATGTGAAAAATAGATTAGAAGATATTTTAGAATATTCTCATAAAGCTCTACGATAGAAAGGAGTAAATTATCTCACCATCTTTTTCACAGTTTTTCTCCTACCCATTATCCTACCCATTATATATTGATGGTTTTGCTTAATTTTTAGGTTAAAAGGAAAGCCTTAATTCAAAATAAGTTACGAGAAAATTCATGAATTAAGGCTTAATTTTCGGTTACTATGTTGATCCAATTTTCCATTTTTAGAATTTCATTTTGGCAACTTCTCAGAACACTGTTGATGAATTCCGGACCAATTAATGATTGGAATAATGGATAACGAAAGCATATAGCAAGTAATGAGAAGACTGGCAAAACTAGAATATGCTACTACTATCCCAGAAAAGCTCCTTCTAAGCCAGATTTAGGTCATTGACTAATTTCAAATACTTCTAGATCAATATTAAGCTCCTTCATTCATATCCCGTCTATTATAACCAAGGTAGCCTATTACCATCAGCGAAATACTTATCACAGTTATAGTAATAAAAATTGGTGCATCAAATTCTTCCATTGGCATTTGTGGAATCCAGCTTTGGATGGCTGTTTTCGAAAACCATTCTGGTAAATCTAAAATACCACCAAAGTAGTTAAGCAAAAAGGAGTAGGCGAGGTAAACATAAACCACTTTTCCTAGCTTCGGAGCCCAACCAAGTGCTAAAGCTGCAAGACCTGTAAAAAATAATACGGAGGGTAAAAAGTTGTAGCCAGCAGCCAGAAAATCAAATATATCCATCTACCTACTATCCCCCATGACTGAGATAGCTGTCCCACCGAGTCCTACTGCAGCTAATAATACTCCTATTACACCCGCAAAGGTTGCTAAAATAATACTGGTCCAATACCATTGGCTGCGAGACACTTTTGTTACATAAAGCTGACTTAAATGCAAGCTTCTTTCTTCAGAAAACAATTTATTGACAATGGCAATTGGTAAAATCGAAACCAAACCAATCATTACCATCATAATCGTGCTAGTAAATGATTCTTCAATGGAAACGCCTGATTGAGTAAACATCTGTTGCATCATTTCGTTACTTTCCAAGAAGGTCTGCATGTCTCCATATATCGAACCATAAGCTGCCCCCATAATAACAAAAGCAATCAACCAACCAATTATTACGCCTTTATTAATCTTGATAAGTAAACCACGGACAGACAACAAGGATTTTTTGGCGCTTTCTCGACCTTCTCTTTCTGGAAGATAACCAGCTCCCATATCACGAGCCTCTTCAAGGGCGAAAGCAATAATCACAACAATTACACTAAAAATTGTTGCAAGGATAAGTGGAAACCAGTTATTTTCCGTAAAGGGATAAGTTAAATATGTCCAACCAAGGGGATTGATCATGGATAAGTCAACGTTAGATACATCTGTTCCCGCACGAACAATATAAAGTAATCCTATAATTCCAAGTGCTGAACCTGTTGCCCCAGATGAAGTTGACATAATTTGTGCCATAAACAGAGCAATTCCAGCACCAATAATACCAGACATTCCGACTGATGCACCAAATAAAAAGGAACCTTCAGCAGAAATGGTATCGGTACCGAAACTCATCATAATCCCAGCAATAAAAAGTCCTAATAAGACATTAATGAAAACTATCTCTATAGTTGCAGCAAGAGAATTTGCTTGACGACCTATTTGAAATGACCGCACAAGCTCCATAAGACCAAGATCTTCTTCTTTACGTGTGTGACCTACCATGTGTAAAACAGCTATTACCATCGCAAATAAACCACAGAACAGTAACATTTCTTGCGCATACATTGCTCCTAAAGTATAATCACTTGCAGTATCTACTGGAGTTGTGCCCACCATAGATATCATAGCAGGATTTTGCATAGTTTCATACATTCCGAGCAAACCATTCCCTTTTGCTATTTCTTCAAAAGCTGGAACATAAGCAGCTGAAAACAAGCCAAGTCCTAAAACCCACACAATAATTTTTTTCCAATCTCGTTTAAGATATTGTAAAAACAGTATATCCCAACGAGCAAATTTTTCCTTCATCGTATTCCATCCTCCTTTCAGGCACTTAACCTTCATAATGACGCATAAACAAATCTTCAAGAGTTGGCGGTATAGATTCAAATTTTCTGACACCTAATTTGCTTGCTTCCATTAAAATATCGTTGAGATATTGATTATCCGCAGAGAAGGTTGCTTGATTATCCTTTTGTTTGAAATCAAAAACTCCATTTACGGTGGCCATTTTAGCTACATCACCTTCTGTTGCTAAAGTTACAGTAGAACGGGTCAAGTGACGCAATTCATCAAGAGTACCAGTTTCCACAATTTCACCTTGGCGAATGATGACAACCTTATCTGCTAAACGTTCTACCTCACTCAATATGTGAGAGGATAGCAGGATCGCTTTACCTGATTCTTTGATTTTTTCCACTTCTTCTTGGAAGACAGCCTCCATCAAAGGGTCAAGACCAGAGGTTGGTTCATCAAATATATATAAATCCGAATCAACAGATAATGCCGCAATCAAACCAACTGACGATTTCCTTTCGAATATCCTTTGGCTTTTTTCTTAGGATCCAATTCAAAGCGTCTAATTAAATAATCGCGTTTTTGCTTATCTCCCCCACCATGCAATTTAATAAACAAATCAATAATTTCACCACCTGTTAGACTTCCCCACAGAGAGACATCCCCAGGGACATAAGAAATACGCTTATGAATTTCAAGACTGTCTTTCCAAACGTCCTTACCGAATATTTCCACATTGCCAGCATCTCGCTTGATAATTCCCAATAAAGTACGGATAGTTGTCGATTTACCAGCACCATTTGGACCAATAAAACCAACAACTTCTCCAGCATCTACCGTGAAGGTCACGTCACTTAATGCTTGAAACTTACCAAATTTTTTTTGCAAACCTTGCACCTCTATAATTTTTGTCACGACACTGCCACTCCTTCTTTTTGAAAAATTTGATAGTATACTTTTATATTTAACATAAATTAGCTGAGATAAGAATAAGTGCGAAATGAAGGGCATGAGAGTTCATCTTGGCGCTTTGGGGCCGGGGTTTAAGTACCAAATGAGACT